>ERZ507028.555-NODE-555-length-13799-cov-4.718932_pt1 | contig 13799 bp, 10 predicted proteins | sample MGYA00512875_ERZ507028 | MGnify/ENA metagenome assembly ERZ507028 | reverse complement strand
TGCCTCCCCGCCTTCCACGACCTGAACACCACCATTGGCCGTCAGATTTACGACAAGTTCGGCATCGATTGCATGGAGGTGACCGACGAGGTCTTCGAGGGGCCTCAGTCCATCGTCTTCGACGAAGCGGAAAACCGGATGCACACCATCAAGGCCGTCATGGCGGCGACTCTTTAATGACCTTCCCGGCGGCTTTTGAGAGCCGCCGGGATTTTCCGCCATTGACATTTCCATAAAAAACCGATAAACTGGAAATAATCTGAATTTGCGAGGGAAATGCCGTGAAAAAACGCATCTATTCCATTGACGTACTGAAGCTGGTATTCGCGTATATCATCGCCTTTTTCCATTTCGGCACCACCATTGCCCCCGGCCCGACGGTGGCGGTGCAGGTGTTTTTCATCATCTCCGGGTTCTTTCTGGGAAAGAAATTCTACGCCCGCTCCTTTGCCGACGGCGGGAAGTCCTACGGCGCGTGGGACTATACCCTGGATCACGTGTCGTCCATTTATCCCCACTATCTGTTTTCTCTGGCGGCGTTCTTCCTGTACACATTGGCAAGGAGTCTGGTGCATCTGGCGATGTCTCCCAGCTTGGACAAGGTCAGCGCTATCGCTCTGGACTTTTACAACCAGATCCCCGACCTTCTGCTCCTGCAAAGCGCTTACCGCTTCCACGAAAGTCTCAACTATCCCCTGTGGCAGCTGTCCGCGCTGGTGATCGCGGGGTTCTTCGTCTACGGCCTTCTGTGCCGCAATGAGCGGGTCAGCCGCACGCTGCTATTCCCCGCCGCCATTCTGATGATCCAGTCCCTGCTGTATTCCGGGGTGGATCTGTGGGAAAACTACGGCTTTTTCTATCTGCCCCTTCTGCGGGCGTTCTCGCCATTGTGCATCGGCGTGCTGACGTTTTATTTCACCACCACGCCCTATTATGAGCGGCTGAAAGCGAAAAAGGTGCTTTTCAATCTCGCGGTCATTTTGTCAGCGGTGACCATTTTCGCCTACGCCGACCTTGCCAACATTTTTCTGATCACCACGCCCATTCTGATCCTGGGCTGCTATGACGGTGCATCCTGGGTCAACGCGGTGCTGAACCGGCGGATTTTCCGGAATTTCGGCAAATTCTCCTATGCCGTCTACTTAAATCACGCTCTCGTCGCCCGGTTCGTGCAGGCACGGCTGATTCCGGGCGCGCAGGCACGGGGTATCGGGCTGACCCAATGGCAGAGTGGCGGAATCTTCCTTGTTCTGCTGACCGCCTATTCCGTACTGACGCTGTTTCTGGTGGAGACATGGAAGAATAAGCGCCGGAACAAGGCTGCTGTGCAGTAAAAACAAATTGGCAGGAAACGCAGAATGCGTTTCCTGCCGCTTTTGGTTTTGAAGAAAAGAACGCAGGGAGAAAAATATGCCGCAGCAATTATGCCTTGACATCCTGCTTGGCAAGAATCGCATCGGCAGTCAGGAGAAATATCGCTAGAAAAATAATGCAGCTCATGAAAAAGCCGGGGAGCTGACCGGTCATGACATCCTCCGTGCGGTTGGAATTCATGCCCATGAGCATGAGAGAATACGGCCAGAAAAGTCCGGCGTTTGACGTGGTGGCCATCAGACCCAGAATGCTTCCGCCCAGCGCCATCAGCACCGGCAGGGCGAAGTTCCGGATGACCATGGACAGCAAAAGCTGTATGGCAATGATGGGCAGGCCACCGACTGCACCCCGAAGAAGCCAGAGCAGAATTTCCGGGGGCGGGAAGCCCGCCAGCCCTGCGCCCAGCTTTCCGCCGACGAGGAACAGTACGAGAAGCCAGCCCTGAGTCAGAAACGCCATTTTTGCCATGGCGCAGAACTTGGCGGCGTACAGAGCGAAGGGGCGCACCGGGGCGGTCATGATGAGATTCCAGTTGTGTCCCCGATGCTCCAGCCGCCACAGATAGGCCGCGTATACACCGATCAGGGGTGCAAAGAAAAACAGGGCGTAAAAAAGCGTATACTGCGTCCACAGGTCGTACCACCCGTGGGTGAGGATGCCCTGATTCATCCTGTAATTAAATGTCCCGTAGATCGCGGAAATGGCGGGAACCGCCAGAAACAGCAGCCAGATCGGACTGCGGCGGAGCTTGCGGTTTTCCGCGCGGATACAGCGCATCAGCATTGTTATACCTCCTTGCGTTTCAGGGCGTTCCATGTCATCACGGCGAACAGAACACAAAGCGCCATCGTGACGCCCAGCAGCCAGACGGGATAGGGCGCGGTGTAGTAGCGGACGATTCTGGTTTCCGGGTCCCAGTCCATGCGGGCAGTGCTCAGGGGAATGTAATACCCCCATGGCATGAAAAAGCTGACCATGGGCGGCATGAAGGAGGCAAACAGCCCGGAAAGACTCCCCACCATTCCTCCGGCCAGTGTCGGCACCTGATTGTCAAAGCGGACGCTGAGAAACAGCCAGAGGAAGAACAGCATGGCGTTTACCGTGAAGGTCGCGGCGGCAAGCCACCAGAATTGACCAAAGTCAAGGGCATCCGTATAGCCTGCCCATTTTCCCAGTGCCAGAATGCCCGCGCTTTCCACGGCCACCATCAGAAAAATTTGCAGCAGGGCAGCGGCGGCTTTCCCGAAGAACAGGGACGCCCGGCTTTGCAGGGTCAGCAGGATGCGGCAGCATTTTTCCTTGCTTTCCAAGTCCCACAGGCGACTGGCAAGCACCGCCGTGCCGAGGGGCATGATGACCGTATTGATGATCGGGATGGCGTAAAGCAGGCCGCTGTAGCCTTGGGATACGTCTTCGCTTTTGCCGCCGGTCTGGGTTGCCCACAGGAGGGCGGCCAGAGAAATGCCCACGGCCACCAGCGCGTTGTGCCGGTGCCGGGATTTTTTCAGTTCCGCACAGATGGCTATCATTTCACGTCCACCCCCGTCAGGCTCAGGAAAATTTCCTCCAGCGTTTTGGTTGCCCGGTTCAGCTCCACCACACCGGCCTGTGCCGCCGCCAGACGGCCTATCAGCTCCGCGAGCCGCGCTTCGTCCATGGCGGGGAGGTGGAAGACGCCCCGTTCCAGCCGTGCCGAATTTCCCAGAATTGGCGCGGCCTTTTCCGGGTGGAGCACCCGCAGGGAGATGTCGCCCTGACTGTGCTTCCGCAGATCGTCCAGCTCCCCCTGAAACAGAAGCCTGCCGTGGTTGATGATGCCCACCTGATCGACCATCTGCTCCATTTCTCCCAGCAGGTGGCTGGAGATCAGGACCGTCGCGCCGCACCGGTTGGGCATATCCTTGATGAGACTGCGCATCTGCTGGATGCCGGAGGGGTCGAGACCGTTGGTGGGTTCGTCCAGAATCAGCAGCTTGGGATTTCCCAGCAGCGCCTGTGCGATTCCGAGACGCTGGCGCATACCCAGAGAATACTGCTGCACCTTCCGGCGGCGGCTGTCGGTCAGCTCCACGATCTCCAGAACCCGGTCGATATTCCGTTCCGGGACGTTTTTCAGCTCTGCCAGAATTTGCAGGTTTTCCTCCCCGGTCAGATGGCCGTAGCAGGCGGGGGACTCGATGAGCGAGCCGGTCTGCCGCAGCAGCGACAGCCGGTTCTGCTGCGTCATGGACTTTCCCAGAAGGCGGATGCTTCCGCTGTTAGGCTTCACCAGCCCCAGCAGCATTTTCATGGTGGTGGATTTTCCCGCGCCGTTTGGGCCGATGAAGCCGTAGACGCTGCCCTCCGGGACGGACAGGGAAAGACCGTCCACCGCGGGCGTTTTCCCATAATACTTGGTGAGATGTTCGGTTTCAATGATTTGCATAGCCTTGCTCCTTTTCGGTTGGTGCGGACAGCATACACCCCCGAGCTTATGGCCTCCTTGCGCTGGGCTTAAATTTACCTTAATTTGTGGGCATTTCACTGGAAAATGGCCGTGGCTGCCGATATAATGGGCAAAAAAGGGGGCGGGGCTATGCAGACGATACAGGACGCAAAGATCCTCGTTGTGGACGACAACCGGGAGCTTCGGAATTTAATTAAGGAAGAACTGACGGGGGCGGGCTATCGCGCGGTACGCATGGCGGACAGCGCTGCGGCCGCGAGACAGGCGATTTCCGGGGAACTGCCGGAACTGGTGATTCTGGACATCAACCTGCCGGACGGCGACGGGTTCAGCCTGTTCCGGGAGATTCGGGGCAGAAGCGACATCCCCATTCTGTTTCTGTCCGCCCGGGACGCGGACAGCGACCGGCTGTTCGGTCTGGGGCTGGGGGCGGATGATTATATGACCAAGCCCTTTCTGATGCAGGAGCTGCTTCTGCGGATCTCCGGTATCCTCCGGCGGGCGTACCGGGGGCAGCTGCAGCGGGAAACTGCCCTTCGACTGGGAGAGCGGACGGTGGATTTAAGCGACGCCACGGTTTCGTCGGCGGGCGGCACGGTCACGCTGACGGCGACGGAGCGCGCCATTCTGCAAAAGCTGCTGGACAACCGGGGGCATATCGTGACCTATGACGCGCTGTGCGAGGCGGTCTGGGGCAGCGACTATTACGGCTGCGAAAACAGCCTGAACGTCCACATCCGGCACCTGCGGGAAAAGGTGGAGGAGCAGCCGTCCCAGCCTGTCTGGATTCTCACGGCGAGGGGGCTTGGCTACAAGCTGGCGAAGGAGGGGACGAAATGAAAACGGTTTCCCGGATGATCTTCTGTTACCTTCTGGCGGCCTTCGGCATTGCGTTTCTGGTGCTTACGGTCAATGGGGCGCTGCTCATCGGCGTTGTGCTGCATTACGGCGCAAAAGGGCAGCAGGAGGGCTTTTTCCCGGTGGGAAAGTTCGCCGAGTCCTTCACCCGGACGGACGACGGCTTTGCCCCCGCCCCGGACATGGAATGGCAGAAGCATTTTGCGTGGGCGATGCTGTTGGGGGACGACGGCGAAATCCTGTGGTCGGAAAATCTGCCGGAGGAGTTGAACCACGCCTACACCGTCCCGGAGGTCGCGGCTTTTTCCCGGTGGTATCTGAAGGACTACCCGGTGATGGCCTACCGCAATGACTTTGGCCTGTTGGTGGCGGGGAAAGAGCAGGGGAGCATGACCCGGTTCGATTTCTACATGGACAATGACATCCTCTACGCACTGCTGTCGGGGGTCGGGCCGCTGCTGATCGTCGATCTGTGTCTGGTTGTTGCCATTTGCCTGATCCTCGGCTGGCGGGGCGCGAAGCCTTTGCGGGAGGCGGCGGCGGGAATCGGGCAGCTGGCGGAGGGGAAAGAGGTCTGCCTGCCCCAATCTGGCGCTGCCGCCGAGCTGGCGGAGAAGCTGAACCAGACCAGCCGTTATCTGCAGAAGCAGAACGAGCTGATCCGCCGCCGGGACACCACCCGCGCCAACTGGATCGCCGGGGTCTCCCACGACATCCGCACCCCGCTGGCGCTGATCATGGGATACGGGGAGCAGCTGGCGCAGCAGGCGCCGCCTCAGTCCGAGCAGCAGAAAAAAGCCGCCGCTATCTGCACCCAGAGCCAGAAGATCAAGGCGCTGATTGAAGACCTGAATCTGACCTTCAAGCTGCAATACAACGCTCAGCCCCTGCGGCGGACTGCCGTCCCCATGGGCGCATGGCTTCGCCAGAGCGTGGCGGATTTCTGCAATTCTCTGGGAGAAAACTACAGCGTCGGGCTGCAGATCCGGGAGCCGGCGGGACAGACGGTGCTGGAAGCGGACAGGGAGCTGCTGACGCGGGCGCTGGACAATCTGCTGAACAACAGCGTCCGGCACAATCCCGGCGGCTGCGATATTCAGGTCACGGCGGAGCTGGAAGACGGGCGGTTCGTGCTGACGGCGCGGGACAACGGGGCGGGGTATCCGGAAGCGGTTCTTCGGAATCTTTCCGGCACGGATGACCCCAACGCGCCCCACATTCTGGGGCTGCATCTGGTGCAGCAGATTGCCGCGGCACATGAGGGAGAAGCGAGCTTCTGTAACGATGGCGGCGCTGTGGCGACACTGAAATTTGCGGTGCAGGAAAGCACAAAATAATACTGAACTCCAATTAAAATCTTTTTTAAAGATTTTAATTGGAGTTCAGCATTACTCATTTCTTTTTTCTGAAATTCCGTTGCTTTTTTTGACATCAAAGTCCCTCCCAAACGTGCGCTGCCCTGCTGCCTGTCACTTTTTTAATGTAGTTAGCTAACGCTAACTACGGAGACATTGTAGCACACGGCAGCGCGGTTTTCAATGGGAAATCCGCATTTTTCGCCCCGAAAGGTGCCTGTTTCGGAAGACGCAAAGCTTTCCGGAGAAATTTCCGCGCCGGGGTCGATCTTTGCCGGATTTTAGGGAGAAAAATCCCTTGACTTATGAGTGGATAAAGACCATAATAGTAGAGTGTCTGGAAGCTTGGGAGGAAAGAAAGATGTATCAAAAAGAAAAAAAGCTGAATCCGGTGCTTCTCATCGTGCTTGCGGTCGTGCTGCTGGCGGTGGGGATCGCCGTTTGGTTTCTGCTGACCCATGTGCGGGTGGCTGGGACGTTTTATTCCCGGAGCGCCGAGGTGCTGGATCTTCGCTTTGCCGACATTACGACGGCGGATTATGAGAAGCTGCGGAAAAAAGCGCCGAACAGCGAAATTCTCTGGCGGATTCCGTTTCAGGGGAAGACCTATGACCAGAACACCGACGTGCTGTACGTGACCTCCCTCACGGACGAGGACGTGACTACGCTGGACTATTTCACCCAGCTGAAAAGCGTGGAAGCACAGGAATGCACGGACTATGCCCAGCTGGCCGCGCTGGCTGCCCGCCGCCCGGCGGTTGCGGTGGATTATGCGGTGACCATCGACGGCAGAAAATACGATCAGGACACCGCCGTGGTGAGCGTTTCCGACATTACAGATGAAGAAATTAATTTGCTTACATACCTGCCGGATCTGACGGCGGTGACGGCGGTGGGCTGCGAGACGCCGGAGCAGATGGAAAAGCTGCGGGATTTCTGTCAGGAGAAGGGGATTTCCTTCGCCCTGCGCTTCGGCACGAAAACTTATCCCGACACGGTGCAGGAGCTGGATGTCACCGGCATCACCGACGCGGAACTGGAGCTTCTCCAGCTTCTGCCGGAACTGAAAATGCTGCACCTTGTAAACCCGGAAGCCGACCCGGCGACGGTTCTGCAGCTGCGCAGTACCTATCCCAAGGTGAGCATCAACTGGGAAGTGGAGATGGCGGGGATCTCCTTCCCGGACGATACGAAAGAGGTCGATCTTTCCGCCGCGCTGGAGATCACCACCACTGACAAGACTACGACCCAGACTGCGGCCACTACGAAGGTCACGACCGGCACCGTGACCGGCACCCAGACTACGGAGGAACCGAAGCCTGCCGTCACGCTGGACCTGCAGGATCTGGAAAAGAAGATGTCCTATCTGCCCGATGCCGAGCAGGTATTTCTGGGCAAATGCGGCCTTGACAACGAGGAGCTGGCCGCCCTCCGGGAGAGAGAACGGGAAAATTACAAGGTCGTCTGGACGGTACAGCTGGGCAAGAAGCTCACCGCGCGGACGGATGCCACCACCTTCATGCCCGTCCGGGAGCATGTCTATTACTTCCTGGACGACGATGCCTACAACCTGCGCTACTGCGAGGAAATGCTCTGCGTGGACGTGGGACACATGGGTCTGACCAACATCGATTTCGTGTCGGGAATGCCCCATCTGCAATTCCTGATCCTCGCCCACAACGGGCAGCTGCAGGACATTTCCCCTATCAGCAGCTGCAAGGAGCTGATTTTCCTTGAACTGGACTGGAGCGCCGTGAAGGACTTTTCTCCGCTGGTGGGCTGCACCTCGCTGGAGGACCTGAACATCGGCCTGACCTATCCCAGCGTGGAGCCGCTCATGCAGATGCCGTGGCTGAAAAACCTGTGGATGGTAGAGCGGGGCGGCGGATACCAGCTGTCTCAGGCGCTGCCGGACACCAAGATCGTGGCCACGGCCAACGCCACCGTAGGCGCGGGCTGGCGGAATCTGCCCAACTACTACAAAATGCGGGATATGCTGGGCATGGAGTACATGAAGGGCTAATAGCCGATTTATGGAAAAAGTTGCAGATACAAACATATTCTGAAAATACTTGCCGCTTTTGGAAATAATTATGTGGGAAAATTCGCAAAATCCCTGACTGAGACTGCCTAGCGCGCGGACCCCTTAATTAAATCTTAATGGATTCTTTAGAATATCCTTACAAACCCCGCCGCCCCGGAATCTTGACAGGGGGGCGGGGCTGAACTATAATGGCAAAAGGAGGTATTGAGCATGAAAAAAGCGCTTTATGTTATTGTGATCATGATTCTGATCATCGCTTTCTGCGTCAGCGCGTTTCTGGTTGCCAGATACGTACTGGAAGGCAAGAAGCAGGCAGATCGTTACGAAGACCTTGCGAACATCAAAAATCAGGCGCAGACCAGCGTCCCCACACAGGCGACGAAGCCCTCGACCGCGACAGAACCCTCGAAGCCCGGATTTGAGGTCATCAGCGACCCCACCGTGGAGGGCGGCATCCTTCTGGATTATGCTGAGCTGCACGACATGAACCCGGATCTTGCGGGCTGGATCAAGATCGAAGGCACCAAGGTGGATTACCCCGTGATGCAGACGTCCACAAACAACAAGGACTACTACCTGAAGCGGGACTTCGACAAGCAGGACAGCGTCCGGGGCTGCATCTACGCCCGTGAGGAGTGCGACCTGGACAAGCCCAGCGACAACATCACCATTTACGGCCACAACATGGCCGACGGCAGCATGTTCCACAGCCTGATGTCCTACACCGAGAAGAGCGCGTGGGACTACAACAGCCTGATCTTCTTCGACACCCTGAAGGAGCGTCACATCTACAAGATCTTCGCGGTGTTCAAGACCAGCGCCAACGCGGGCAAGGGCTTCTCTTACCACCAGTTCGTGGACGCCCAGAACGAGACGGAGTTCAACGACTTCGTCACCAACTGCAAGAATCTGTCCTTCTACGACACCGGTATTACGCCCAAATACGGCGACAAGATCATCTGCCTGTCCACCTGTGAGTACACCCTGAACAACGGCCGTCTGGTCGTCGCGGCGGTGCGCATCAGCTGACGAAAAAATCCTCAGACGTTTCTCGTCTGAGGATTTTTTTGCCGCGGGGCTTTTCTTCCGGAAAGTTTATGCTATAATAACGGTAGAGTATTCAGACCGTTTCTACCCGCGAAATTGAAAGAAAAAGAGGGGGCTTTTGCCATGCAGAGTCTATGTGACCGATGGGAGTTCGTTTCCGACTGGTATGACGGATTTGCCGTCGGAGAAGGGGAGGGAGAGTGCGTCCGCCTGCCCCATACCGTGAAGGAAATTCCGCAGCACTACGCCGACAGCCAGTCCTATCAGATGGTCTGCGGCTACCGGAAAAAGCTGACGCTGGAGCCTGCGCTGGCGGGGAAGCGCCTGTTCGTGCAGTTCGACGGCGCGGCGCATATTGCCACAGTGTACTTAAACGGTAAGAAGCTGGCAACCCACCGGTGCGGCTATACCGCCTTCCGGGTGGACATCACCGACGCGGCGGTTCTGGACGGCGAAAACTGGCTGGCGGTGAAGCTGGACACCACGGAGAACGGCGCGGTGCCGCCCTTCGGATTTGTCATCGACTACCTGACCTACGGCGGGCTTTACCGGGAGGTCTGGCTGGACGTCCGGGAAAGGAGCTATATTGAAGACCTGTACGTAACGACCCCGGACCTGACCACCCTGAAAATCAAGCCCACTTTGCAGAATGCCGAAGGCTGCATCCTTCTGGTGGAGCTGCAGAAGGGCGAGCGGGTGCTGGTGAAGAAGGCATTCACCGCCGGGGGCGTGATCACCATCAGCTGTCCCGGCGTCAAGAGCTGGGACACGGAGCATCCCATTCTCTACACCTGCCGGGTGTCCCTGCTGAAAATCGGCCGGGTGATGGATACGCGGGAGGTCAAGGTGGGCTTCCGTACCGCCGAATTCAAGGCGGACGGCTTCTACCTGAACGGGAAGAAGACTTTCCTGCGTGGCCTGAACCGGCATCAGTGCTGGCCGTATGTGGGCTACGCCGTTCCGGAGCGGCTCCAGCGGGAGGACGCGCGGATTCTGAAGCAGGAGCTTGCCTGCGTGGCGGTGCGCACTTCCCACTATCCCCAGAGCCAGTATTTTATCGACGAATGCGACCGACTGGGACTGCTGGTGTTCACGGAAATTCCCGGCTGGCAGCACATAGGCGGAGAAAACTGGAAAGATCAGGCGGTGGAAAACACCCGGGAGATGGTGCTGCAATACCGCAACCATCCCAGCATCGTCCTCTGGGGCGTGCGCATCAACGAAAGCCAGGACGACGACGAGCTGTACCGCCGCACCAACGCCGCCGCCCATGAGCTTGACCCCAGTCGGGCGACCTCCGGCGTGCGGTTCCTAGAAAAGAGCCACCTGCTGGAGGACGTCTACGCCTACAACGACTTCTCCCACACCGGAGACAATCCCGGCTGCAAGCCCAGGCGTACCGTTATGCAAAGCCGGAAAAAGGCGCTGCTGATCTCCGAGCATACCGGTCACATGTACCCTACCAAGTCCTATGACAGCTGGAGCCACCGGCAGGCGCAGGCGCTGCGCCACGCGAAGGTGCAGAGCGACGCCGCGGCCGACGGCGGCCATGTGGGCTGCTTCGGCTGGTGCATGTTCGACTACCCCACTCACAAGGATTTCGGCTCCGGCGACCGGGTATGCTACCATGGCGTCATGGACGCCTTCCGCAATCCCAAGCCCGCGGCGGCGCTGTACGCCAGTCAGGGAGAGGGGACGACGGTGCTGACGGCCTGTACGCCCATGGACATCGGCGACTATCCCGGCGGACAGATCGGGGATTCGGCGGTGCTGACCAATGCCGACTCCGTCCGGCTGTACAAGAACGGGAATTATGTCACGACCCTCCGCACCGGGGACTACCCCGGACTGCCCCATCCGCCTATGATTCTGGACGACATCATCGGCGAGCTTCTGGAGACCCAGGAGGGCTTTGACGAAAAGAAGGCCGACCTTCTGCGTGCCTGCCTGCTGGCAGTGCGCAAGCACGGCCTTGCCCATCTGCCCCCGGCGGATCTCGCCCGGATGGGTGTCGCCATGACAAAATACGGCCTGACCTTTGCCGATGCGCAGAAGCTCTACGGAAAGTACGTGGGCAACTGGGGAGGGGAGTCCACCGTGTGGCGGCTGGACGCATTGAAGGGCGGGAAGGTGGCTTCCTCCGTCACCCTGTGCCCCAGCGCAAAGCTGCATCTGGAGGTCACGCCCAGCCACACGGAGCTGACGGAAGGGGACACCTACGACATGGCGGCGGTGCGCGTCCGCATTCTGGACGAATACGGCAGCCCGGCGCCCTACGCCCAGCTCCCGGTGACGTTCCGGCTGGAAGGCGCGGCGGAGCTGGTAGGGCCGGAGACGGCAGCAGCAGAGGGCGGCATGACGGGTACTTACGTCAGAACCACCGGACAGACCGGCACGGCGGTGCTGACGGTGACTACCTCCCAGACGGAGGCGGTGCGCATTGCGTTTACGGTCGGCCGGAAGCCGGAGCGGTGAACGTCCTCAAGGCGGCTGTAAAATTCTGATAAAAATCTCAGGAATGTGGCCGACAGATATTGACATTTCCGCCGGGAAGTGATATTCTTATTTCGGTACTTAAGTACCGAATAGAATGTGTGCAGTGAGCCATTGCAACGGCAGCTGCATAAATCCTGTATGGGCCGATCCACAGAAAACGGTAGGCACCAACAAACTACAAGGAGTGTATTAACAATGGGATTCAAATCTGACATCGAAATCGCACAGGAGACCCCGATGCTGCACATCCGCGAGATCGCCAAGACCGCAGGTGTGGATGAGAAGTATCTGGAACAGTACGGCAACTACAAGGCCAAGGTTGACTACAACATCCTGAAGGACATGGCGGACAAGCCCAACGGCAAGCTGGTTCTGGTCACCGCTATCAACCCCACCCCCGCCGGTGAGGGCAAGACCACCACGACCGTCGGTCTGGCTGACGCCATGCGCCGCATCGGCAAGAACGTCATGGTTGCTCTGCGTGAGCCTTCCCTCGGCCCCGTGTTCGGCGTCAAGGGCGGCGCTGCCGGCGGCGGCTACGCACAGGTCGTCCCCATGGAGGACATCAACCTGCACTTCACCGGTGACTTCCACGCCATCGGCGCTGCCAACAACCTGCTGGCTGCGATGCTCGATAACCATATCTACCAGGGCAACGCTCTGGGCATTGACCCCCGCCAGATCACCTGGCGCCGCTGCGTCGATATGAACGACCGTCAGCTGCGGTTCGTCGTTGACGGCCTGGGCGGCAAGGTCAACGGCACCCCCCGTGAGGACGGCTACGACATCACCGTGGCTTCCGAGATCATGGCGGTTCTGTGCCTGGCCTCCGACATCAACGACCTGAAGGCCAGATTGGCTCGTCTGGTGGTCGGCTATACTTACGCCGGCAAGCCCGTCACCGCCGGTGACCTGCACGCACAGGGCGCTATGGCCGCTCTGCTGAAGGACGCTCTGAAGCCCAACCTGGTTCAGACGCTGGAGCACACCCCCGCGTTCGTCCACGGCGGCCCCTTCGCCAACATCGCCCACGGCTGCAACTCCGTGACCGCTACCAAGATCGCTTTGAAGCTGGGCGATTACGCCATCACCGAAGCCGGCTTCGGCGCCGATCTGGGTGCCGAGAAGTTCCTGGACATCAAGTGCCGTATGGCGGGTCTGAAGCCCTCCTGCGTGGTTCTGGTCGCCACTGCCCGCGCCCTCAAGTACAACGGCGGCGTGCCCAAGGCCGAGACCGGCAAGGAGAATCTGGAGGCTCTGGAAAAGGGCCTGCCCAACCTGCTGCAGCACGTTTCCAACATCACCACCGTCTACAAGCTGCCCTGCGTGGTCGCCATCAACCGCTTCCCCACCGACACCGAGGCCGAGCTGAAGCTCATCGAGACCAAGTGCAAGGAGCTGGGCGTCAACGTTGCTCTGTCCGAGGTTTGGGGCAAGGGCGGCGAAGGCGGCGTAGAGCTGGCCAAGGAAGTCATCCGTCTGTGCGAGCAGCCCAATGATTTCACCTTCTCCTACGAGCTGAACTGCTCCATCAAGGAGAAGATCGAGGCCATTGCCAAGAAGATCTACCACGCCGACGGCGTGAATTTCACCGCCAACGCCGAGAAGCAGATCAAGACCCTGACCGAGCTGGGCTACGATCATATGCCCATCTGCATGGCCAAGACCCAGTATTCCTTCACCGATGACCAGACCAAGCTGGGCGCACCCACCGGCTTCACCGTGACCGTGCGCAACGTCAAGGTCTCCGCCGGTGCCGGCTTCCTGGTGGCGCTGACCGGCGAAATCATGACCATGCCCGGTCTGCCCAAGGTTCCCGCTGCCGAGCGCATCGACGTGGACGAAACCGGCAAGATTTCCGGCCTGTTCTAATTCTCTACCTGCAAAGACAGGCGGCTCCCGCCGCCTGTCTTTTTAGTGCCGGGCGGCAGTGCCGCCAGACAATGGCGCACGGGGATTGTACGGATACGGTACTTCCCTAACCCGCCCGGTGACGTGCCGCTCACAAACCGGTTTTCATGGCGCAAAGCGCCCTTGGCTCCACCTCTGGGGGAGCTGCTGAGCGAATGCGAAGCTGAGGGGGTGCAGTTCGGTGAATGGATGCGCCGCGATATACGGACGACACCCCCTCAGTCAGCCCGTTCGGGCTGCCAGCTCCCCCAGAGGTGGAGCCGAGGGC
>ERZ507028.551-NODE-551-length-13865-cov-3.239826_pt1 | contig 13865 bp, 8 predicted proteins | sample MGYA00512875_ERZ507028 | MGnify/ENA metagenome assembly ERZ507028 | reverse complement strand
GACTCGACAGTCTATTTCACAGACGTACAGAAGGTTGATTCTGCCTACTTCACCCGCAAGAGCAAGTTTCTGGTAAGCCGCGAGAACTATTCATACCAGTTGCGCGACTATCTGGAGCAGCAAGGTGCCGGCAAACGCACATGTATCGTGATGTTTGACTTCGACCAGAAGAAGGCTGAAAAGAAATGGAACAAGCTCTATGCAAGATACATTCAGAAGCCAAAGGCTAAGAAGGCAAAGAACGGACAGCAGACGAACGATGCGCCTAGCCCTTATCAGGTGAAGACCATCAACTCTACAGATTTTCATTTTTCATCTGTTCAGCCAAACGATGAAGAGGTTGAAGAGGTAAAAGTGAAGAAGGCTAAAAAAGCCAAGAAAGAAAAGCGCAGAAAAGGCGCTAAAAATGAATAAGAAATCAAACGTACCTTACTTCGCAAAAAGTAAACAAGGTTAACATTAAATGAAGAAGCCATTCCCGTTTTCTGCCGGGAATGGCTTCACTTTTTTATATCATATCATTTTCTACTTCAGGTTCTGCTTGAACCAGTTAGCTATCTGGCGAAGCAGATGGTTGCGGGTATTGCCACCCGAAATGCCGTGATTACGGTTCGTGTACCACAGGGTTTTGAAGTCCTTGTCTGCCTGAACCAACGCCTCAGCATATTCGAAGGTATTCTGCGGATGAACATTGTCATCTGCCAATCCGTGACAGATAAGCAACGCACCATGCTGCTGCTTTACACGCTCGATAGGGTTCACCTTGTAACCCTCTTCGTTCTCCTTAGGAGTGCGCATGTAGCGCTCTGTATAAACCGAATCATAGAAGCGGTAGCAGGTAGGAGGAGCCACAGCCACACCTGCCTTGAACACAGGACGGCCCTCGCTCATACTCATCAGCGTATTGAAACCACCATAGCTCCAGCCCCAAATGCCGATATTATCCTTGTCTACATAAGGCAGAGAACCCATGTAGATAACGGCGAATATTACGATGTAGCTAAGGAATTCGCAAAGAACATCATCACCTGCTTCGCTCGTATGGACGGACAGACTGTTGGTATCATTGCTAACCAGCCATCCTTCATGGCAGGCTGCCTTGACTACAACGCATCCGATAAAGCAGCTCGCTTCATTCGTTTCTGCGACTGCTTCAACATTCCTGTACTTAACCTCGTCGACGTACCAGGCTTCCTGCCCGGCAAACAGCAGGAATATGCCGGCGTAATTCGTCACGGCGCTAAGATGCTGTTCGCATACTGCGAAGCTACCGTTCCGAAGATCACCATGATTCTCCGTAAAGCATACGGCGGCTCCTACATTGCTATGTGCTCCCGTGAACAGGGCGCTGACCAGGTATTCGCTTGGCCGACCGCTGAAATCGCTGTTATGGGACCTGCAGGCGCAGCTAACATTATCTTCAAGAAAGATCCAGATAAAGAACAGCGTACCAAGGAATATGTCGAAGAATTCGCTACTCCTTACAAAGCTGCAGAACGCGGCTATGTAGATGCAGTTATCGATCCGAGAAACACTCGTCCGACAATCATCAATGCACTGAAGATGCTTGCTTCCAAGCACGAAGTACATCCGGCAAAGAAACACGGAAACATTCCGCTCTAATATTTGCCGCTTAAATACTCTAATTGAAAGGATGGGTACAGATGGATAACAGTACAGTTATGTATATCGCGGTATTTGCTGCCGTTGTTGCAGTAATTGCCCTGATCATGATCTGGCAGGTACGTTCATCTCTCAATCAGTCCGCAGCACCGGCACCGGCCGCAGCTCCCAAGAGAGCAGCTGCAGCTCCTAAAGCAGCTCCCAAAGCTGCTGACAATGGTGCAGTCGTAGCAGCAATTGCTGCTGCTATCGTTGCTATGGGTGGCGGCGAAATCGTCTCCATCCGCCCGGCAGCTAGAACCGGCTGGACAACCGCAGCCCGCATTGCAGGCGTTTCCGGCAATCAGCAGTTCTAATTGAAAGTTGAAAGTACAATCATTTAGGAGGAAAGACAATGAGAAAATTTACTGTAACAGTTAACGGCCAGGATTACGATGTAGTAGTTAAAGATGGCGGCGCTGCAGCAGCAGCTCCGGCTCCGGCAGCAGCTCCGAAAGCAGCTCCGGCTCCAGCAGCAGCTCCGGCTCCGGCAGCAGCTCCCGCTCCGGCTCCCGCTCCGGCTCCGGCTCCCGCTCCGGCAGCAGCTCCTGCAGGTGCAGGCGAATCCGTTGAAGCTCCGATGCCTGGTAAAGTTATCCGCATCAACAAACATGTTGGTGATGCAGTAGCTTCCGGCGACGAAGTCCTCGTTCTCGAAGCTATGAAGATGGGCAACCCGATCATGGCTCCATGCGATGGCAAAGTAACCTCCATGCAGGTTTCCGAAGGCCAGAGCGTACAGGGCGGCGATCCGCTGTTCACCGTTGGCTAATCCCAGCTTGAACTATGCATAAGAAAAAGCAGTGCTTCGGCACTGCTTTTTTTATTGCCTTCATGGTATGAGAGCGAGAAAAATCTCTTTACATTATGCCAGTCTTTTTCCCTATGCCAAAGTTCATTTCTCATTCCCCTTCTGCTTTGTGATGCCTCTTATGATCATGGTCTTCTTCTATGAAAAGAAATGATAACTCCCTTTTTGTCTCCCTTATTTCTTCTATTCCTGGAAATAGGGAAGAACGAGGTGCCCCTTGGTTCTCAGGGCGCTTAAAAGCCTGTAATTTCTATGGATCTTGACCGTTATGAAGGGCAGCTCTCTGTTTTCTTAATTACTTTCATCCTCCATCTGGGCCATGAGGAGGCCAAGCATAGTGAGGCCTGCCTGTTCCAGGGGATAATCCTTTGGGAAAACAGCGGCTATGCCATAGCGAAAGAGTATTTCTTTCTCTTTCGCTTCTCCCTGCTGTACAGCAATCAGGATGTCATCCCTGCCTTGCAGGGTGAGGGCTCTTTCCAGCTCCACTGTCAGATGGACTCTATGGGGACTGTCGGTACTGAAGTAAATGAAATGGACATCGTTTTCTATGGCATGGCGCGCGGTGTCTTCCGGGGTTTCCATAGAGCCTACATCTACGTCCCAGCCTCCATCGGCGAAGGTGGTGGCAGCCAGCTTCCTTTCTTCTTTGGAATGGTCTTCTTCCATGTCTGCCATGTAGAGACGGGGCCTTCTGCCTTCCATGTCTGCCATTTTTTTTGTCAGTTCTACCGACTTCTGACGTTCCATTTCCTGATTCATTACGATTCTCCTTATTTGTGAAATAATGAATGACCAATGATTTATTCATTCTTTATTCATTATACTTTCTTTTATGCCTTTATTTCAAATAGTATTTGCAAATAAAATTATAAATTAACAGTAAAATTATATAAAAATTACAGTAAAATAATTGACACTTAGAAATTAATGAATTATACTGTGGATGTAGTCTTTTGGACAATTTCACATTTCTGACAGATGCGAAAGCATAAAAGAGAATCCGGTATAAGCCGGAGCGGTCCCGCCACTGTAAGGAGGAGTTCCTGCTCAAAAATGTCACTGGGGAAACCTGGGAAGGCGAGCAGGAATGAGGAGTCCAAGCCAGGAGAACTATCTGTCAAAGAATCACCGTTACGGAAGCTCGATTTTCAAAATGAATCCTGCTTCCAGAAACCTGCGAATGATGGGGAGGGGATTGGGACATATTGTCCCTCTGACCGGCTGCCATCCATAGGTGCCGGCTTTTTTCATGCCAACATACCTTTAAGGAGGTGAAACTCGGGGTCATGGTGGAATTGTCCGGAGAAGTTCTGATACTATCGGAATCTCTGCTTCTCTCATGTTGTTAAAGGAGGATATATTCATGGATGAACAGAAATCCCAGGAACCGGTAAAACAGCTGACAGATAAAGAGCTTGAAGCGATCCTTAAAAAATCTGAAGGAAAAACGGATTTCCCGGCAGTTAAATTTGATGAATTCACACCGCCCACATGGGAAGAATGGGTGGATGCCTGCAATGCACTTCTCAAAGGCAAGCCTTTTGATAAACTCATGTATACGAAAACTTATGAAGGCATTACGTTCGACCCCATTTACACGCTCCGCACCGGCCCTGTAGCTATGGATAAGGACCTGCCTCTTGATGATTATCCAGGGATGGGTGATTATCTCCGGGGGTCTACGGTGAATGGCTATAAGGAAGCGCCCTGGGGCATTGCCCAGGCCTGTGACGAGACGCTGCCTTCCGAAAATAATGAGCTTTTGAAGCATGAAATCGATAAGGGGTCCACGGTGTATAATGTCCGTCTTGACAGTGCATCCATGGATGGTGTGGATGTGAAGGATGCGGAAAAACCGGGGGACACCGGCGTATCTATTACGACGCTGGAAGACATGGCTCATCTTCTGGATGGCCTTGATCTTAAGGCCTATCCTTTCATGATGTACTGCGGACCTTCCGCTGTCCGCATGATTGCACTGGCAGCTGCTGCATTGAAAGCAAAGGGAAAAGATACCAGTGAACTTCATGGTGTAATCGGTGCCAATCCCTTGGCTCAGCTGGCAAAGAATGGTACTCTGATCAAGCCGCTCTCTGCCTGCTATGATGACATGGCGGAATCTATCCGCTGGGCCAGGAAGAATGCACCCCATCTTCGTACCATCATGGCGAGAAGCGAAGTGTTCTCCAGAGGCGGTGCCAATGCAGTGCAGGAAGTGGCTTATACCTTCGCCATGGCGGTGGAATATATCCGGGAAATGGAAAAAAGAGGAGTTTCCATTCATGACATAGCCCAGTCCATCAATTTCGGATTCAATGTGGGTAACGTATTCTTCATTGAAATCGCCAAACTTCGGGCTGCCCGGGAAGTATGGGCCAATATCATGAAGGCCTTCGGCGCAAAAGAAGCAGACAGGAGCTGCCGTATCCATTCCCGTCCCGCTTATTTCTATCGCACCATTTTTGATGCCGGTGTCAATATGCTTAGAAATACGACAGCCATGTTCTCCGCCGTGGTGGGAGGCGTAGATACCTACGAAAACGAGCCCTACGATGAAACGGTGAGAAAGGGGGATGAATTCTCCCGTCGTATTGCAAGAAATGCCCATATTATCCTGCAGGAAGAATTCGGCATGCTTCGTCCTATCGACCCTGCCGGCGGTTCCTGGGCCTTGGAACATCTGACGAAGGAAATGGCTGGGAAAATCTGGAAGGAATTCCAGAAAATCGAGTCCATGGGCGGCTTTACGAAAGCCCTGGAAGCCGAATATCCGCAGGAACAGATCCTTGATATCCTGAAGCAGCGTTTCAAAGCACTGGATTTCCGCAAAGACCGGGCTGTAGGAAACAACATGTATCCGAACATTGCGGAAGAACTCATCGAACCAAGACCGGAAGATACACCGACTCTCAAGAAACAGCTGGTGAAAGGGGTAGAAGATTACAGGAAGGACATGGACAAGGAGTACCTGGGTAAAAAGCTGGAAGAACTGGAAGCATCTCCGGCTGCCGGAAAGCTGGATAAGGCTATCGAAGCCTTTTCTGCCGGTGCCACCCAGAACGAGGTCTATAAGGCCATGACTCCGGATGGGGAAGCAGAAAAAGTTCGTCCTATCACGGAACACCGCTGGACAGAACGGTTTGAGCGTCTCCGCTTTGATACGGAAAATTATAAGAAAGAAACAGGAAAGAATGTGGAAGTCTTCCTGGCCAATATGGGACGTATCCCGCAGCACAAGGCAAGGGCCGATTTTTCCACTTCGTTCCTGCAGGTAGGTGAATTCAATGTGCATTTGAACAACGGCTTCCAGGATGACGAAGGAAAACCGGGTTCCCGCTGGGATAAATGCGTGGAAGCGCTGAAAGCTGGCTGTGACGATAAGGGTACGCCCTATGACTGTGCCGTTATCTGCTCCAAGGATGATACCTATCCTGAAGATGTACCGGCTCTGGCTCCCCGGCTGAAGGAAGTGCTTGGCAAAGGAAAACTGTTCCTGGCAGGAGCTGCACCAAAAGATCTGGAGCAGACATACCGTGATGCTGGTATTGACGATTTCATCAGTGTGAAGGCAAACTGCTATGAGATCATCCGCAGTCTTCAGAGGGAAAAAGGCATGAAGATTACGGAAGAGGAGGTAAAATAATATGGCAATGAATCCCGATTTCACAAAACTGGACCTGGAAAATCATCCTTCCTGTGATTACGATGTCTGGAAAACAGGGCTGGAAGAAACGACGGGCAAATCCTACAATGATTTGTTCGACACCACCCTGGAGCGTATCCCCGTAGGTCCCCTGTATACCAAAGATATTTATAAAGAATGCAATCATCTGGATTTCATGAGCGGCATTCCTCCCTTCCTGAGAGGTCCCTACTCCACCATGTATGTATTCCGCCCATGGACAGTACGTCAGTATGCCGGCTTCTCCACGGCCGAAGAATCCAATGCCTTTTATAAGAGAAACCTGGCTGCCGGACAGAAGGGGCTGTCCATTGCATTCGACCTTCCTACGCACCGGGGCTACGATGCGGATAACCCCCGCGTAGTAGGCGATGTGGGCAAGGCAGGTGTATCGGTATGCTCCATGCTGGATATGAACATCCTCTTTGACGGTATCCCGCTGGACCAGATGTCCGTATCCATGACCATGAATGGCGCCGTGCTTCCCATCCTGGCTTTCTTCATCTGTGCCGGCATTGAGCAGGGGGTAGACAGGAAAATCCTCCAGGGCACCATCCAAAACGATATCCTGAAGGAATTCATGGTCCGCAACACCTACATCTATCCGCCGGCCATGTCCATGCGTATCATCGGCGATATCTTCGAATACACCACCAAGTACATGCCGAAGTTCAATTCCATTTCCATTTCCGGCTATCACATCCAGGAATGCGGCGCTACCTGCGACCTGGAACTGGGCTATACTCTGGCTGATGGCATGGAATACATTCGCTGCGGTGAAAAAGCAGGACTGCCGGTGGATGCTTTCGCAAAGCGTCTGTCCTTCTTCTGGGATCAGGGCAAGAACTACTTCATGGAAGTGGCCAAGATGCGGGCCGCCCGCCTGCTGTGGGCCAAGATCGTCCACCAGTTCAACCCCAAGAACCCCAAGTCCATGGCGCTGCGGACCCACAGCCAGACCTCCGGCTGGTCCCTCACCGAACAGGATCCCTTCAACAATATCACCAGAACCTGTATGGAAGCCATGTCCGCAGCTCTGGGACACACCCAGTCCCTGCACACCAACGCCCTGGACGAAGCCATCGCGCTGCCAACAGACTTCTCCGCCCGTCTGGCAAGAAATACGCAGCTCTATATCCAGGATGAAACGAAGGTCTGCAAGATTATTGACCCCTGGGGCGGTTCCTACTATCTGGAATACCTGACCAATGAAATGATTAAACGGTCCTGGGCCCATATCCAGGAAGTGGAATCCCTGGGAGGCATGGCCAAGGCTATTGCCACAGGCCTTCCGAAGATGCGTATCGAGGAATGCGCTGCCCGCCGCCAGGCTGACATTGATTCCGGCAGAGAAACCATTGTAGGCCTGAACAAGTATCGTCTGGCCAAGGAAGACCCGTTGAACGTACTCTCCATTGACAATACCGCCGTACGGAATGCGCAGATTAAACGCCTTGAGAAACTCCGCTCCATCCGGGACCCCGAAAAAGTACGCCGGGACCTGGAACACATTACCAAGTGTGCTGAAAGCAGGGACAATGGCAACCTTCTGGACGCTGCCGTACAGGCAGCTCATGACCGCTGCTCTCTGGGTGAAATTTCCGACGCCGTGGAAAAGGTATCCGGCCGCTACAACGCCACCATCCATACCGTATCCGGCGTGTACTCCAGTGAATTCCAGGATAACGGCCAGTTTGACAAGGCGAAGAAACTGATTGAAGAATTTGATGCACTCGAAGGCCGCCGTCCCCGTATCTTCTTCTGCAAGATGGGTCAGGACGGTCACGACCGTGGTGCTAAGGTTGTAGCTACCGGATATGCCGACTGTGGTTTCGATGTGGATATGGGACCGTTGTTCCAGACTCCTGCCGAAGCAGCTCGTGAAGCAGTGGAAAACGACGTTCATGTAGTGGGTGTTTCTTCATTGGCTGCCGGACACAAGACACTGATCCCGCAGATTATTGAAGAATTAAAGAAATTAGGTCGTGAAGATATTTTGGTCATCGCCGGTGGTGTTATCCCCGCTCAAGACTATGACTTCTTATACAAGGCAGGTGTTGTAGCAATTTTCGGCCCCGGAACCTCTGTTGCCAAAGCAGCAGTTCAGATTATGGACATTTTACTGGACGAAGAGGAATAAGCTTTTTCACCTGAATAGTTTATCATTTTAAACAATAGTAAAGAATCTGTTTACACTTATTTCGTGTTTACAGGTTCTTTACTTTATTCAAGACAATGGATTATAACGATAGACCAAGGATAAATTAAATCCATTTCTTCTAAATTACCAAAAAACATCAACAAAATTGATATTAGACAACCCTAGTAATACAAAAAGAAAACCAGAAAAGCTATCGGTCTTGTAAAACAAAGGTTATGTCAAGCAAAAAGGTGGTACAAAACTTTCAAGAAAAATTCTGCCCACCTCCTTTAAGAGAAAATTTATGTGTTAGAGAGAATTATCAATAGTTCTTCGTACAAAGTGAATTAAAGTCAGTTTCAATTTTAGGTATCTCCCACACCCAACCTTGTGCATCTTTATCCTTTTCAAGAAAAGTACAGAAAGCTATATCAAAATTTGATCCACGCTTAATAGACAAATGCAAACGTTTCAAATCATAAAAACGAAAACCTTCACCCCACAATTCCACCCGGCGACTATTCATAATTTCCTCTGCCAAAGCATCACCGATATTTCCTTTTGAAACATAAGAGGGATCGCGGGTTATCTGGAATTTAGTAAACACAGCCTGCGCCTCACTATCTTTTCCTGCACGAGCCAATGCTTCGGCCTGGGTGAGATACATTTCTGCCAAACGCATAAATGCGACATCACCTACAGCATCGGCTGTAGAACGGGCAGTAAACTTACGGTTTTGATAAGCATTCTTTGCATAACTTGATGATGGAACAGATGCTTCCCCTGTCGGATCCCACCACGCACGCCGTAAGTCTGTTTCAGACATCGTTTCATAAGCATCCACATTTATGCACTTCACTCCCTGACGAATGGCACTGGAGTTAAAGTTCCATGACATATATGCGTAATAAGAATAAAAATAGACAGTCTTATCATCGGGAGTCATTGCAGCATACATCGCTTCTTTAGTGTCCGTCGTGATATTGGCAAACCCACAATTCAACTGACTGCCAGTCATCAACCGGTGACCACCAGCTTCAGCTAAAGAAACAGACTTCCCTGCATAAACCGCCGCATTATTATAATCTTGCATGGCCAGTGCTACACGTGCCTTCAATCCCCATGCCACCATCTCGCTATAATGATTGACATCATTTACTTTTATTCCACTCAAAAGTATACAAGCCTCATCCAAATCATTATTGATTTTAGCATAAACATCTTCTACGGAATTACGTGCCTGCTCTTCGGTCACAGCTTTTTCACGATAAGGAATTCCATCCTGTGTATTATCCTTGCCGGCTTCATAACGTTTTGCATAAAGCTGGACCAAATTAAAATGAGCCCAAGCACGGATACATAAGGCTTCTCCCTTTATCTGGTCAAACAATTCCTGGCTAGTTATTTCAACTTCCTCCAAACCCGCCAAAATTTTATTGGCATTCAGAATCCATTGATAATAAATCTGCCAGAACTTATAATTATAACCATTCGTTTCATTCATATTGCATTGCCATCCTAAATAGGCCGCCTTCATCCATGTATTTGTCTGCCAATTCATATCATCAGCCTCTGCATCACGTGACATCATAAAACCGGGTTCACCGCCCAGACACTGATATCCGCTTTCCTGAGAAACCATCTCTTTATGAATTCCGTTCAATGCTATATAAAGATTGTCCAACGAGGTGTTTATTGTCGTTTCTGAAACAGAGGTAGACGGAATGGTATCCAGATAATCACCGGCACAACCGGATAGAGACATTACTCCCACTGTCGCTAATCCTAATGTTATATTTTTAATTGATCGCATAATTCTTTTATTTTTAGAATGAAACATTAAGCCCTAACGTGATATTACGGGACGGCATATACTCATTATAAGTCACACCGGAATAGTTGGCCATCGGGTTCAATCCCTGACGGGCTTTCAACATGAACAAGTTTTCCGCAGTCAGATTCAAACGGGCACTCTTAAGCATCACTTTGCTCAACCAAGTTTTTGGGAGCTGATAGCCAATAGTGACAGATCTTAAATTAAGATAATCCGAGCTGGTAAGCCAACGAGTTGAATAAGACTGACCAATATTCGTGGTATGAGCCGCACTATTGTCTATACGGGGAACCTCAGTAATATCCCCTGCCTGTTTCCATGCTTTTAACAAATCCGGACTTTGTGCATAACCAAATTCAGTCATACTCATCATGGTAGCATAATTAGTATCCAGAATCTGACCGCCCAACTGGTAAGAGAATACAGCAGCCAAATCAAAGTTCTTATAACTAACTCTGACATTAAACCCACCATACACATCAGGAATAGAAGAACCGCTGAAGTCGTATTTAGCATAAGTATACGAATTGGTCAATTCCTTACCATCAATAGTCACTACTGTTTTTTTATACTCATCAAACTGGCTCTGCGTAATGTTTCCATCCCCTGTTCCGATATTCCCTTGATTATATTTACTTACATCAGCCACATATAAACCATCACCGGTCTGAGGGTCTACCCCATGCCATTGACGAAGCCAGAATTCATAAATGGACTTTCCTTCCAACCACTTTTTAGAGCCACTGATATATCCATTTTCTTTCATTGTAGCCGGCAGGTTCTTGATCTTATTCTTCACAAAAGTAGCATTGGCCCCAACTGATACACTCCAATCTTTATTTTTAAATGCATTATAATCCAACTCTATTTCCACTCCTGAATTAGTAACCTTACCGATATTCTGTATAATGGATGTTACTCCGACAGAAGCAGGCTGGGAAACATCAAACAACAAATCCTTGGAATCTTTCTTAAAATATTCAATAGTACCCGTCAAACGGTCAAACAAACCAAATTCAAGAGCAATATCCGTAGATATCTGTGTTTCCCATTTCAATGAGGGATTGGCTATCACCGTGAAGTAGGCTCCAGCTTCTGAGCCATTCTTATATCCCAAACCATATAAGGTCTGATAAGGATAATAATCAGGATCACCATCACTATCCAATATATTATCATTACCTGTTTCACCGTAAGAAGCACGTAATTTCAAGTTATTCACCCATTTCACATCCTTCATAAATGCCTCTTCACTAATTCTCCAGCCTGCTCCGAACGACCAGAAATTCCCCCATCGGTTCTCTTTTGCAAAACGCGAGGAACCATCATGGCGATAAGAAAGTGAAGCGTAGTATTTATGCGCATAATCATAATTGATACGGCCAAAGTAACCTTCCTTTTTATAGGTGTCCGTATAGGAGCTAAGTGAACTGATATTTACGAAATTACCAAATTCATACATGCCCGAAACTGTTTCCTGGGTCTTCATGCCATATAAATACTCATACTTATAAGAATAGTTTTCATGTCCCAAAAGAACGTCAAAGTTATGATTTCCGATAGACTTGCTATAAGTTATCAATTGATTGAAGGTCTGAGTCAGCGTTCGGGTAGACATTTGGTTCAAACGACCCGGTCCGGCAGTGCCATCGCCCACATAAGGATTTTCATAGACTTTACGACGATAATCAATATTATTGATAGAGTAATTGGCTGTAAGGTTCAACCCTTCAACCGGAGTCAAAGTGAGATAAGTATGTCCAGTCTGATTAACACGCACCAGTTCACGTTGATTGAACTCTGTTTCAGCTATCGCATCACGTCCATTATTCGACAAGCGAGTTCCTTCATAATCATAAATATATTCACCCGGATCAGTAGTTGCCTTACCATTAGCATCCAAATAAGCACCGGTTTCCAAATCATGTTTATGAACGGGATATATAGGAGCCATGGTACGAATAAAACGGGTAAGGTTACTATATGAACTCGAATTTCCCGAATCTGAAGTTGAATAATTGGATACCGTACGCGTTACTCCCAAATTCAAACCAGTCTTGAACCATTTAGTAGGATACACATTATAATTCAAACGACCAGAATAACGTTCAAAGTCAGTCTTGATCATATAACCATCATCATTTAAATAGCCAACAGAAGCATAAGTATCACTTTTTTCTGTTTTTGTATTATAACTCAAATTATATTCCTGACGATAGCCGGTCTTGAAAGCTGCATCTTCCCAATCCAAATCATCCCCCCACTTCAATGCATCAGCAGAAGAATTCAGTTTTCCATCAGTTCCGACAATGGCATCGTCTGCGACACCAACAAAAGGATTATACTTCAATGTACTTCCAATTTTAGATGTTGCCAATGAGGCCGCCGTTGCAGCATCCTTACCAGATGTAATATAAGAGTTCTTCAACATCTCCCATTGTAAAGGATAGTAATCATAAATCCCCACCTTTTTATAATCTTTATAAGCCCTGTTTGACCATCCTTGGTTAATGGTTAAGTTTACTCCTGTTCCACCTGACTCTTTACCTTTTTTAGTAGTAATCAAGATCACACCATTACCCGCACTTGAACCATACAAAGAAGTAGATGCCGCATCTTTCAATATAGTCATAGACTCAATATCCGCAGGATTAATATCACCTATGCTGCCATTGTATATAGTTCCGTCCACTACATATAAAGGAGCATTGGATGCATTGACTGAGCCAAACCCACGAATACGGATAGAAGAAGATTCACCAGGTTGTCCGGTGGCAGCAGTCACCTGAACTCCGGAAGCATTTCCTTCCAATGCAGCTGTAACATTAGTGATAGCACGTTTCTCTATGGATTTGGCCCCTACTGTGGAAGCAGCTCCTGTAAAAGATGATTTTTTCTGTGTACCATAAGCCACTACAACGACCTCATCAATCAATTCCGTATCACTTTGCATCACTACTCTTTGCTCACCACCCTTTATAGCCAATTCTTGTGTTTTCATACCGACAAACGATATTACCAAAGATTTTGCATTGACCGGAACATTGTTTATACTATACCGGCCATTCATATCGGTAATAGTTCCAAGGGTAGTACCTTTCACAAGAACCGAAGCTCCGACAATCGGCTCATTGTCTTCTGCCGAAACTACAACTCCAGTAATTCGGGATACTTGAGCCATTGCCATACCTGTCCATAGGAATAGACAAGCCAACGTAAACAAAACTCTCTTTTTCATAAAAAAACTTTTTAATTTAACGTTCATAAATGCTAAGTTCTCTTAGAACTTAGATAAAAACGCTCAAAAAGAGTTGTTTTGCTGGATTTGGCAAGCAAAAAGTAAGGCTTAATAGAATAAAATTATTTATTATCCAACATTTTATCTGCAATTTCTTTGATATTTAATATATTTTCATATCTTTGCAGCAATATTTAATATAAAGTTCTAAGAGAACTTAGGTCATGTTAATAATTGAATTATAGGGAATTAATAAGACTCAAAACATATTGTAACGCTTTTACATACCTCACATATTCTCAGACAAAATGAAGTTCCTTGGGGAGAGTTACAATTTACCTTTGTCTACAATCAGCAAGGGCCACGCCGAAATTCGACGAAGCCCATTCCTAAAATACTCCATTTACCCATCCTTACTCCCCAAAGACAAGTACAATATTTATTCTTCTATCAACTCATACTTTCCTTCCGGGAACCAGCGTTCCAATATATTAT
>ERZ507028.541-NODE-541-length-14038-cov-6.430094_pt1 | contig 14038 bp, 8 predicted proteins | sample MGYA00512875_ERZ507028 | MGnify/ENA metagenome assembly ERZ507028 | reverse complement strand
AAAGTCCGTGGGGGCAGGGAGAAGCTTAAAAAACTTGATATTGCTTCTTATGGCAAATCGAAGTTTGGTATGTACAATGGAGAAGAGATTAAGGCTGAGATACTGTGCAAAAACAGCGCTATAGGTGTCCTGATTGACAGGTTTGGAACCGATGTGACAATCTTAAAGAAGGATGAAGCTCATTCGCGTGTTTTTGTGAAGGTAGCTGATAACAAGCTTTTTATTCATTGGATTATGGCAATGGGGGATAATTTTAAGATAATAGGCCCGGAAAATCTTGTGAAAGAGGTTCATGATGAGCTTAACAGACTGGCAAAACAATATGGGCATACAGACTAAATCTTGAAGAAAGTGCCATATTGTACAAATAAAATCTTGAAGAAAGTGCCATATTGGGGAAATAAAATCTTGAAGAGAGGTATACATGAGTATTTTAAACGTAGAGCACCTAAGCCATGGTTTTGGCGACCGTGCTATTTTTGAGGATGTTTCCTTCAGACTGTTGAAGGGCGAGCACATAGGGCTTGTCGGTGCAAACGGTGAGGGAAAATCGACTTTTATGAATATTATCACAGGCAGGCTTATGCCTGATGAGGGCAAAATAGAGTGGGCCAAGAAGGTGCGTGTGGGTTATCTCGACCAGCACACAGCGCTTGAAAAGGGCATGACTATCGGCTCCGTTCTTTCCTCTGCATTTGATTTCCTTTATGATATGGAAAATGAGATGAACGACATATATGCGCGTCTTGGCGATGTGGACGAGGACGAGATGAATAAGCTGATGGAGGAAGCCGGCACGATTCAGGATATGCTTACCATGCATGATTTCTATATGATTGATGCAAAGGTTGAGGAGGTTGCAAGGGCTCTTGGACTTTTAGACCTGGGGCTTGATAAGGATGTTACCGATTTAAGCGGTGGCCAGAGAACCAAAGTGCTGATGGGAAAGCTCCTCTTGGAGAAGCCGGATATCCTGCTTTTGGATGAGCCTACAAACTATCTGGACGTAGAGCATATTGAGTGGCTTAAGCGATATCTGAACGATTATGAGAATGCGTTTATTCTTATTTCTCACGACATACCGTTTCTGAACAGCGTGGTAAATCTCATCTATCACATGGACAACAAGAAGCTCGACAGGTATGTCGGGGATTATGACAAGTTTATGGAAGTCTATGAGATGAAGAAAGCCCAGCTTGAGGCTGCGTACAGAAAGCAGCAGCAGGAGATATCTGAGCTGAAGGATTTTGTGGCGAGAAATAAAGCCCGGGTTGCCACAAGAAACATGGCTATGTCCAGACAGAAGAAACTTGACAAGATGGATGTCATTCAGCTTGAGCGTGAGAAACCGAAGCCTGAGTTCAACTTCAAGGAAGCGAGAACCTCTGGTAAGGTCATATTCGAGACTGATGATCTGGTGATAGGTTACAGCAAGGACAAGCCGCTTTCCAAACCGATGAATCTCCGCATGGAGCGCGGTGACAAGATAGCCATCACAGGAACGAATGGTATAGGAAAGACGACATTCCTGAAGAGTGTGCTTGGACTTATCCCGGCTATATCCGGCAAGGCGCAGCTTGGCGACTATCTGCACATTGGATACTTTGAGCAGGAGGTCAAGCCGAGTGAGAATACATGCCTGCAGGAAATCTGGGAGGAATTCCCGGGATATACCCAGTATGAGGTACGTGCGGCTCTTGCCAAATGCGGACTTACCACCAAGCATATCGAGAGCAAGGTGAAGGTCCTCTCGGGTGGCGAGCAGGCGAAGGTGAGACTTTGCAAGTTAATCAACACTGATACAAATGTGCTTCTGCTTGACGAGCCGACAAACCATCTTGACGTTGATGCCAAGGATGAATTGAAGCGTGCTCTTTCCGAGTATAAGGGGTCTATACTTCTGGTATGTCATGAGCCTGAATTTTATGATGGTCTTGTGACAGACGTGTGGAATCTGGAGCAGTACACGCTGCTCCAGTGATCAGATATTATAAAATTGTCAGGTTCAAATAGATTTTTTGAACCTGGCAATTTTTTAGCGTAAATTTGACTAATCGAAATTCCTATATTATTCTATATAGGACAGTTTAATATGGTAAAGTGCTAAAGATAAATGCGCACTCAGCGCAGAAATAGATACATCTGCTCAAAAAGTACTGTATAATCGTACGGATATAGACGCAGGTGAAAAATAATATTAGGATGGAGATGTTAGATGAATATACTTGAGAGTTTAAAGGATAAATTACTTGTTGCAGACGGGGCATTTGGAACATGTTATGTGGGAATGTATGGAGAGCAGGGGACTGTGGCCCCTGAACTTGCAAACATGCGCCACCCGGAGCGGGTGCTTGAGATCCATAAAGAGTATGTGAAGGCGGGAGCCGGGCTTATAAGGACAAATACATTTGCGGCAAATACAGCGAGCCTTGATGCTGACACGGATTATGTCATTTCAAATGTGCGTGCGGCGGTAAAGCTTGCGAAGCAGGCTGCGGACGGCGAAGCTGGAACGGATCACAAAAAGGTATACATTGCCGGAGATATAGGCCCAATACCTGCGGATGCCGGTCTCACACTGAATGAAAGGGTGTCACAGTACAAGCTGCTGGGTGAGGCGATGCAGGACATGGGAGTGGATATCATCTGGTTTGAGACATTTCCTGAGTTCAATGTGCTCGAGCCTGTGGTGAAGCACCTGAAGGCAAGAAAGAACACGCCGGTCATGGTGTCGTTCTGCGTGAACCAGTTTGGGTACAGCAACTGTGGATTTTCGGCAAGGGCATTGCTCTCCCAGGTGGCAGGAAATCAGGACGTGGACTGTGTTGGATTCAACTGCGGAGTTGGTCCGTACCATATGCTTCAGCTTCTGAAAAAGCTGGATATAGACTGCGGAAAGCCTGTATCAGTAATGCCGAATGCGGGATACCCGAAGTTTACACAGAGCAGACTGGTGTTCAATGACAACAAAGAGGGATTCATAGATAAGATCCAGGACATAGCGGCGCTTGGTGCAGATATCATAGGAGGATGCTGCGGAACAAATCCTGAATACATACATCAGATCATGGAACGGGTGAAAACCGGAGATATTGCAAAGGCTGCCAAGGTTCATGTGGAAAAGGTACAGGCTGACAGTGCTGTAAAGGACAATTTCCTCAAAGGACGTCTGGAGCGTGGCGGGGCAGCCACAAAAAATGCCGACGGACACAAGCACAAGCTGATTGCTGTGGAGCTGGCACCTCCGGTGGATGTCAACGATCAGAAGCTGCTTGATGCAGCCCATATACTTAAGCAGTCACATGTGGATGTGGTGACATTCCCTGATTCGCCATCGGGAAGAACCAGAGCGAATTCCATACTCATGGCGGAGAAAGTGCACAAGGAGACAGGACTTAGGGTCATGCCGCATCTGTGCTGCCGTGATAAGAATGCCATAGCCATAAGGGGAAGCGTGCTCGGTGCACAGCTTAATGGCATAAAGGATTTCCTTGTCATAACAGGTGATCCGGTTCCGGTCATGTTCAGACAGACGACCAGGAGCGTGTTCAACTTTGATTCAGTCGGAATGATGAAGCTGCTGCAGTCTATGAACGAAGAGGTGTTCAGCGGGGATAAGATCACCTACGGCGGAGCGATCAACCAGAACAGACTTAACACAAAGTTTGAGATAGACAGAATAAAAAGAAAGATGGAAGCCGGGGCTGAATTCTTTCTGACACAGCCGGTGTTCTCCAGAGAGCAGGCACAGATCCTAAGAGACATGAAGGCTGAGACCGGCGCGACAATACTTGTGGGAATCATGCCGCTTGTCAGCAGGCGAAATGCCTTGTTCATGAAAAATGAGATGGCGGGCATAGAGATCCCGGACGAGATCATAGAGAGATACAGTGAAAATGCCACAAGGCAGGAAGGCGAGGAGTGCGGCATACAGATCGCCAGAGATATACTTGAGTACACTTCGGATTTTGCAGATGGATATTACTTCTCGTTCCCATTCAACAGAGTACATATGCTGGCACATATCGTTGACTAAAATGTGAGTCAAGGTTATTATGGAATAAGCGGTGTTGCCGGGGAAAACAGGGATTCCGGAGCAGCGCTATATAGGAGAGGCGCTGTTATATATACAGTAGATAAAATACAGGATGCGCGGGTGCGCAGAAAGGAACAGACATGGATTACAATAGTTTAAGTCTTAAGATGCATGAGGAGCACAAGGGTAAGGTAGAGGTAGTGTCCAAGGTAGCAGTGAAGAACAGAGACGATCTGAGCACAGCTTACACACCGGGCGTTGCAGAGCCTTGCAGAAAGATCCGTGACAATAAGGCTGACGTATACAAATATACATGCAAGGGCAACATGGTTGCCGTGGTATCAGACGGAACAGCGGTTCTCGGCCTGGGAGATATAGGACCTGAGGCAGCTATACCTGTAATGGAAGGAAAGTCCATACTCTTCAAGGAGTTCGGCGGAGTTGACGCATTCCCTATCTGCCTTGACACAAAGGATGTGGATGAGATCGTTGAGACAGTAAAGCGCATTGCACCTGTATTTGGCGGAATCAATCTGGAGGATATATCAGCTCCAAGATGCTTCGAGATAGAGAAAAGACTTAAGGAAGAACTTGACATTCCTGTATTCCATGACGATCAGCATGGTACAGCTATCGTTGTGTCAGCAGGACTCATCAATGCGTTAAAGCTTGTCGGCAAGCCGTTTGACGAGGCAAATGTGGTTATCAACGGAGCAGGTTCTGCAGGTATATCAATATGTAAGCTTCTGCTTCAGCTCGGTATAGGCAATGTGGTTCTCGTGGACAGGCAGGGTGCTCTGTGTCCTGGACAGGACTGGATGAATCCGGCACAGGCAGAGATGGCAGAGATTACAAACAAGGACAGACAGACAGGTTCTCTTGCCGAGATAATGAAGGGTAAGGATGTATTTGTCGGAGTTTCAGCTCCAAATATCGTGACAGCAGAGATGGTTGCATCTATGGCAGCAGATCCTATAGTATTTGCCATGGCAAACCCTACACCTGAGATCATGCCTGAGGAAGCGGCAAAGGGCGGAGTAAGAGTAATGGCGACGGGCCGTTCGGATTATCCAAACCAGATCAATAACGTTCTAGTATTCCCGGGAATATTCAGAGGTGCCCTGGACGCCAAGGCAACAGGCATAACTGAAGAGATGAAGATGGCAGCAGCCAAGGCTATCGCATCCATTGTAACAGATGATGAGCTCAAGGAGGATTACATCATTCCTGGAGCATTTGACGAGAGAGTTGCTAAGGTGGTTGCCAAGGCTGTAGCTGACGAGGCAATAAAGCTTGGAATTACAAAATAAGAATAAAAATAAAGTTTTTCGAAATATTTAGTAAATAAGTGTACTAAAAATCGCATCTTATGTGGAAAGTCCGCATGGGATGCGGTTTTTTATTTTGCGATTTTATTGTAAAGTAATATTGTTGTCCGCGGGGACGGATAGGGAGGAGAAAAAATTGAACAGTGTTATTATTGGGCAGAGAATAAAGGATGCCCGCAAGTCTATGAACCTCACACAGAAGGAGCTGGGGTATCTTATCTATGCAGATGGCAAATATATAAGCCGTCTTGAAAATGGCGGAAGTCTGCCGAGCCTGAAGCGGCTGGTGCTGTTGTCGAGGGTGCTTAACCGCACATGTGATTATTTCATATGGGATATCGATGTGATGGAGGAGGATGTGACTCCGAGGGAGGAAATCGTTATCCGGGATGAACAGGAGCGGAAGCTTCTGCAGCTTTGGAGGGAGATATGCTGAAGATTGCTGTGTACAGTGAGGAGAAAGTAATGAGCCCGTTGTTGCAGGAGTACATGGGTATATGGCAGAGAGATGCGGGATGTGTGTGCGCTGTGAGATATTATGACAATGTGCATGCGATCATGGTCGACATGGATCTTGAAGGAATTTACGATGTAGTGGTGGTGTATCGTTCCTGGGATGTGGCCGATGCCTTGAAAAAAGACCGCAGGGTAGGTAGTCTCGTGATGATAGCAGCAGGAATAAACCGGAGATTGTATGATATCCAACCGTGTTATATTCTGTATGAACCTGTTAATGCGGCAAATTTCAAAAAGGTGATGACGATGGCGGTTGAGGGGAGCCGGGATGAGAGAAGATTCACATTTGTATCCGGAAGGGTGAGATACAGTGTAGATACCCGGAGCATAATGTATTTTGAAAGCGAACTGCGTCGCATAAATCTGGTCACAACGGAACAAAAATATGTTTTTTATGGAAGTATTGGCGAGATGGAAAAACGCATGAAGGTGGGCTACGGGGGATTTATCAGACCACATGAATCCTATCTTGTAAATCCGGATCATGTGAGCAGATGCACGGCTCATGAAATGATACTGACAAATGGTAAAAGTATACACATCAGCGCAACAAGACGCGCTGATGTGAAAAGATACTACAATGAACTGATCAATTGCTAGTTGTTAGAAGATCAAATATATCTGAGTAATTCTATGTTCAGTCTGCCCTTCCGGGTTGCGCTGCCTGTCTCGACAAATTCCAGTTTGTAGAATCAAGAAAATCGGAATTTGTTAAATTGGAAAATTAGAATTTAGAGGATGTGAATGAGCAGCATGAAGAAAACAAAAGAAGGAGTTAATTTGAAGAAAAAGAAATTCCTTAGACTGAAGAATACAGGTAGTATCCTTGTGCTTATGGGGCTTTTGATAATTTTTGTAATAGCACTGTACACATTTATCCTGCAAAGTTCTTACACTAAGACTGCCCTTGAAACAGAAATTGCGCGCGATACAGCGAGTGCAGATGCAGTACACAAACTTGTGGATGGAAGAATCGGCAAAGAAGATTTTGATCAAATCAAAGATCAATCTGATGAAAAGAAGCAATTATATAAGGATATTTCTTCATATTTCAATGAAATCAGAACACTGAATTCTACTCGATATATTTACACCGCTACAAAAAATGAAGAAGGAAAACTCGTTTATGTGGTAGACGGTTTGGATCCGGATGCGGATGATGTAAGACACCCTGGAGATTATATTGAGGAAGAAATGGTTCCGTATATTGATAGGGCTATTTCTGGGGAGAATGTGTACTCTCAGGATATCATTGATACAACATGGGGTCCGATTTTTACGGCTTGCTATCCTGTAAGAGCAAATCATGATGGGACAGGAGAAATCATTGGCGCATTTTGCATTGAAATGGATATGCAATCAGCTTATGGAATGGTTGAAAAGACGAATCATATTTCCATCATCTGCGGTTTAGTCGCAGGAGCTGTATTGCTTTTAATTTGTCTATATACCTATTATGTTTACCAGAAAAGCAAGGCAGAAGAGCAAAAACAAAAACAATTATTAATGACCGCCGCTGAGGAAGCAAATGCTGCCAACAAAGCAAAATCTGCGTTTTTGCTTAGTATTAGCCATGACATCAGAACGCCGATGAATGCCATTATTGGATTTACAAACATTGCGCTTCACCAGAACACGGTTTCAGATATTCATGATAGCTTGGAGAAAGTTCAAAAAAGTTCGAATCATCTTCTCTCTTTGTTGAATGACGTTCTGGATTTTACTCGCATTGAAAGTGGAAAAGTTACTATTTCGCCCGAGCCAGTGGACATTACTCAATTGACAGATAACGTCCAGGCGATTATGAATGGACTTCTTTATAATCGAGATCTTAAGTTTGAAGTACATCGAGAAAGACCAAAGAACCCATATGTCCTTGCGGATGTTACGCGTATTCGAGAAGTTTTGGTGAATCTTCTTGGCAATGCTGTGAAATTCACAAAGGACGGCGGAAAGATTACTTTGGATATCAGCAGTTACCCAGGAGCGGATGAGAAACATATCATAACTCGTTATGTTGTTCGAGATAACGGTATTGGCATGAGCGAAGAGTTCCAGAAAAAATTATTCGATCCGTTTTCACAAGAAGATGATGCTAATGCCAGAACCCAATATAAGGGAACCGGTCTTGGCATGGCCATCACAAAAAAACATATAGATATGATGGGCGGTTCAATTGCTGTTGAGAGCAAAAAAGGTGTAGGTACTACATTCACTGTGGAGATTCCACTGGAGTTGACAGAACAAGTTATTCAATCAAAACAAAAACAACCTCCACATAGAGATTTGACGGGTATTCATGTTCTTATGGCTGAGGATAATGATCTAAATGCTGAACTTGCTACGATAATGCTGGAAGATGCCGGTATGACCGTAACACGCGCATCAGACGGAAAAGAAGTTGTGGAATTGTTTAAAAATCATCCACGAGACACATACGATCTTATTTTGATGGATATTATGATGCCAAACATGGATGGACACCAAGCAACAAAAGCCATTCGAGCCTTGGGTATAGAGCGGTCCGATGCAGTTACGATTCCAATTATAGCTTTGTCTGCAAATGCTTTTGTAGATGATATTCAGGAATCCCTGGATTCAGGCATGAATGACCATATTTCCAAGCCGATTAACATGGAGGAATTAATCGATACTATCACTAAATACATTAAACACGATTAGGAAAACAAAGAAGTTAATTCTGATGAAAAGTTTGCACTGGTCTTGTCGGATGCGAAAGCGCAAGTTTCCTATGATTATGATACAGGTCGCATCACCACATTTCTTATCAGCACCCAGCACCAGTTTGTTGCTCTCAAACTTTCCCGACGGGAGTCTTCCAACATCCATGTCCGTCTTGATTTCACTGTGATACTGCTCACTTTCTCCGTGGGCATGGTAAAGATCAATGACTGTATCGTCTGGCAGGGAAGAGTTTGTCCAGTATGTGCCCAGTTCTATATCGGGTACGATAAAATACTGCCCATATCGGTCAATGGTTCTTTCCGTGATCTCATAAATTGTGCGTATTCCGACAGTTTTCTCCTCGTTATCAGAAAGGGAATATGTCACATTCCGGAAGGTCTGTCCGATATAAACAGTTTTCCCATCACGTGGATGCTGGATATTCTGGCAGCATTCCCTGACGGATTCCAGCCATTCTTCTTTACTTTCCTGTCTGGGATTCCGTTTTATGATGAAAGACACATTGTTGTATTTATAGCTTTCTTCCATAAAGATGCCTATGTTTTCAGATGCATCGTTGCCGGAATCCAGCCGGATGAGCAGTGGTTTTTCCGTCAGCTGTCTGCACAGTTCAATGGTCTCTCTCAGAAAATCAGGAGTTTCTTTCTGGCAGTGCTGTTTCCCAATCCGCAGTTCAAGATTGACGAGGTATCCTTCTGTGCCGATATATGCCATAATTGGTGCATATCCGTCAAAACCCTTGTAGGTACGGGATACGCCTTCCTTATTGGATTTCGAATTGTCAAAGGGGGTTACATCAATATCGACAGGAACAAAGCCGTTATCCAGGGCTGTCGGCTCTATGTGCATTTCACGCAGCATGTCGACATTTGCCTGCTGGATGTCTTTGCGCAGGGAATCCCCGATCATGTCAAAACGCTGACGGAGTGTTTCGGCGGAAGGAATCGCATAGGAGATGCCTAATGCGTATTTGTAGTAGTCAGGGTCATCTATCATTTCACGGACAGCCTCATACTGGGGTTTTCCCTGACAGAGCATACCAATATAGGTGAGGAGCACGTCTCCATTTTTTATCTGTTTCTGCAGATAATCTTTTGAAATTGGAGCACGGTTGATTTTTTTAACAAAACTGCTTTTTCCAAGTATTTGCCCTACGAATACCAGACCACTGGGAGTAATGAGCCGCTCATCGCTGAATTCAATGTGTATTTTCTTTATTGCACTGCCTCCGCCTATCTTTTGATACTTTCATTATACAGGATAATGCATGATGATACAGTAAAAAAACAAAATTTTGTTTAACCTAGTGGGTGAAATAAAATGTATTGCGAAAATCAGTTTCCAGCAGGTATTATTGCTGAAAAAAAGGGATGTAACACTATGGTAAGTTTCACGGAATAAGGTGGATTTTCATTGACACATATAACACCTTACAATACAATAAAAGCAAATATATAGCTTATAAAGGAGGTTCCTTAATGACGAAAAAAATAACCGCAATATTCTTGGCATTGTGCATGGCAATCTCCGTTTGGCCGATGACCATTCAGGCGGCATCAAAGCCCGATATTAAAGTTGGCGACTATGTTAAAATGGGCGCGTATAACAATGCCTCAATTCTTTGGCGATGTGTAAGCATTGACAATAACGGACCGCTTATGCTTGCAGACAAAATTGTTGACACCCTTGCATATGATGCCAAAACAAATGACAACAGCAATTCAAAATCACACAGCAGAAGCTATAAGCGTGATGATTACGGTTCTAACTATTGGAAAGACAGCAATATGCGTTCTTGGTTAAATTCGACCGCAGCTGAAGGCAAAGTCGATTGGCTTTGCGGCAACCCTCCGAAAGACGGATATGTAAGCGGTGTGGGAGCGTACAACGAAAAAGCGGGTTTTCTCAACGCTTTTTCAAAATCTGAAATTGCGGCAATGAAAACCGTTACCCAGCGTTCTCTCGTTTCTCATCCCGAATACAACAAGGGCATAGTTGATGGAGACGCAAATTCGGATTTGTTATACTACACCGATATTTCGGAAGCGGTGGCAAACTACGACAGTTCATATTTTGAAACTACAACCGAAAAGGTTTTTCTTCTTGATGTAAAGCAGGCTAATGCCGTGTGGAAAAATCTCAAAGGTTATTATGTTGCGTATAATAATGACGGTATGGCTTGGCCTTATTGGCTTCGCACTCCTGTTACCGATTGCAATCACGATATGCGTTATATCAGTTCATCGGGTCAGGTCGGTCGTTATGCTCCGTGGTATTCCGATTTGGGCGTAAGACCTGCATTTTATCTCGATTCCGAATATTTTGTTACAACTTCCGGCAGCGGCTCACAAAGCAGTCCTTATATCGGCTCTGCTCCAAATAAGCAAGAGGATGATTATACAATTTCGGAACCTGCCGAGGACGCAAATCCCGATTGGAATGTCAGCACCGAGCAAAGCATTCAGCTCACCCTCGGCCCGTGGTATTCAAATGACGGAAAATATTCTAATCCTACCATCCCTGTTTATACCATCCAAAAAACACGCAGCGACACGGAAAATATGGTTGTTGTCGTTTGCGGCGAGGGATACACAAAAAGTCAGCAGGGCAAATTCATCAATGATGTCAAACGACTTTGGCAGGACGCTATGAAATATGAACCGTATCGCAGTTATGCCGACAGATTCAATGTTTACGCTCTTTGCACAGCTTCCGAATCGACTTTTGACAATGGTGGAAGCACCTTCTTTGATGTTATAGTCGACAAATATAATTCGCCTGTTATTTCTAATAATCTCCACGGAAGTCAGTGGAAAAATCATATTTTTGAGAGATGTATCGGTCCTGAATTTATCGAGAAAATTCACGATGCTCATATCAAAAAAAAGTGTGATCCAAACACAATTCCGTCCGGTTCGGAATATGAGCCTTATTATTATGTTCACGATTATATTGCTCAGTTCGCTATGGTTGTAAACACAAAATCAGATTTCGGCGGTGCTTATAATAACCGTGAATACGGCTTCCATTATTTCATTTCGCCATCAGACAGTTATCGTGCGTCAAAAACTTTTGCACACGAGTTTGGACACGGTTTGCTCGGTCTCGGTGATGAATACAGCGGCGGATATTTGCTTGACGATAAGGAGCTTAAATCACTCAATCTTTCCTCGGTTGAAGACCCGGAAAAGATAAAATGGCGACAGCTTTTAGGTTTTAGAAACACATATACCTGCCGCAATGCTTACGGCTCAAAAATGCTTGTTTCAAGTTATGAGTGCATAATGAGAGACACAAACTATCAATTCTGTGAGGTTTGCCGTTTGCAGGGCTTCAAGCGAATGTCTCAGCTTGTTAAGGATGTAGACCTTTATGTTGCAACTCCCGAGGTTAAGGAATATACGGGCGCTTATTCAAAGCCGTCTGATTTTACCGACCTTGAAACAAGTTCATATTATAATTACACATATAATCGCAATGACCGACTTTTGAGCGGCAACAGCAAAAGCAGATTTAATACTAATATGAACGGTAAAAAAATCGAGCTTAGAACTGTTATTCAAAACATTTCAGATAAAAATGCACGACAATTAAAATTCAAAATGTGGATTAAGCACTCCGACGGAAGCGTTGCGACCGATTCATCGGGGAATCCGCTTCAAACAGTACAAACCTTTGACATTCCTGTTTGGAATGATAAGGCAAATTTCTGGCCGCTCGGTGCTTTGGATCACATCAAAAGCGACTTTAATTCAGGCTTAAAGAGTTGCTCGCTTATTTATCAAATTCCGTCTGATGCACAGCTTAAGAGCGGCGATACCGTGGCATTTCAGGTGCTCGACGAAAACGGAAATGTGCTTGCAGACGACAATACGGAAACACAGCGCTACACAACCGTTTCAATTCAGTATAAATTTGAGGACGGCTCTGAAATTCCAAACACTGCCGGCGGAACATTTACCGTGCCATACGGCACAAAGCTTGATTTAACACCGGCAAAAACACTTTATGATTATGAATTTATAAAGGTTGACGGCTTGAATAAGCCTATTGTTTCGGACGGAACGGTTGTTACATATTATTACAAAAATAAAAACGAAGAACACACTCACAATCTGACTTTGGTTGCTGCGAAAGCTGCCACCTGCACAGAGGGCGGTAAGGAAGCATACTACAAGTGCGAAGGTTGTGGCAAGTTCTATGAAGATGTACTCGGTACAAAGGAAATAACCGACCTTGCATCTTGGGGCAATATTGCTAAGATTGCCCACACCACAAAGCAAACCGTAACAAAGGCAACCCCAACAGCAAACGGCAAGATAGTAAATTACTGTTCGGTATGTAAGAAAACTCTTTCAACGACAGTAATTCCAAAGGCATCAAGCATAAAGCTTAAAGCAACATCATTAACATATAACGGAAAGGTTAGAACACCTAAGGTTATTGTTAAGGACAGAACAGGAAAGACACTTGTTAAGAATACTGACTATACTGTGTCTTATGCAAAAGGCAGAAAGTATGTTGGCAAGTACGCAGTAAAGATTACCTTTAAGGGTAAATACAGCGGAACAAAGACGCTTTATTTCACAATCAAGCCAAAGGCAACAAGTATTTCCTCACTTAAAGCAGGTTCAAAGAAGTTTACAGTAAAGTGGAAGAAGCAGGCTACACAGACAACAGGCTATCAGGTACAGTACAGTGCCTCAAGTAAATTCAGCAAGGCTAAGACCGTAACAGTAGGCAAGAATACAACAGTATCAAAGAAAATTTCAAAGCTTTCGGGCAAGAAAAAGTATTATGTAAGAGTTCGCACCTATAAGACAGTTAAGATTAACGGCAAATCCATAAGGATTTATTCAGGCTGGTCAAAAGCTAAGACTGTTACAACAAAGAAATAAAAACTATACCGTAACCTTTGATTCTGCCGGTGGCTCTGCAGTAACGACTCAGACTATCGAAGAAGGTCAGAAGGCAACCAAACCTGCCGCTCCTACCAAGTCTGACGATACCACCAAGCCTTCGGGTGATGTTCAGAATCCGCAGACCGGCGACAACAGTATGAGTGGCTGTGGATCGCTCTGCTGTTCGTCAGCGGCTTCGGAGTTGTGACAACTACTGTTTATACTAAATTAGACGAAGCAATTTCTGATGCTGTTAAAACTGGGAAAATCACTCAAGAAGAAGCGAACGCAGCTTACAAATAAATATACGAGGCTTGTCTTAAAAAAGACGAGCTCAAAATGACAATGAAACTGTCACTCTCTGGAGACACTAGGAGTGACAGTATAATCATCATAAATAAAATGAATCTTCGGCATCAACCCACATCTGCATAGTTCCATCAAGGTATAGTCTTGCATATTCAAGTGGTTCATCAATAGCAAGTGCATTTAATGCACAATCTAATCTGGGTGTTGTTTTTAAATTCTTTTCTGCTTCCCAGCAGTCAATG
>ERZ507028.507-NODE-507-length-14502-cov-4.504672_pt1 | contig 14502 bp, 11 predicted proteins | sample MGYA00512875_ERZ507028 | MGnify/ENA metagenome assembly ERZ507028 | reverse complement strand
GTTGCCTATCCCATAGGGATAGCGACCCGACATGGAGCAAAGCCCGCGACGACGCACACGAGTAAAAGGAACGCCACCCCGGCGGTAGCCGTACAGATTATGCCTTTGCGAAAGCCCGCACCCACCATACTCAACCATAAAAACCCCGCCCGAAGCTTTTGCGGCCCCGGGCGGTAAACTTGATACTTGTTTTATTGTTTTGGGGTGCTCCCTTTAGTAGTACAGCGTCCCGTTGCCCCACTCCAGCACATAAATATCCACCGTGCGCAGGCTGTTCAGGGCACTTTCCCGGTAGGTCTCATAGAACAGGTCTACATCCACCCCCACCTCGCCGGAAATAAAGCCGCCGGTATCGCTGGCAAGGGCATAGCCGTAAACAAAGCTGCCATCGCTGCTGCGGATATACAGCTTAGTCCCATAGGGGTACTCTTTTGGGTTCACGGCAATGGTGCCATAATAGCAGTACCCGCCGCTGCTGCCGTAGCTGTTCTCTCCGGCGGAATAGCCGGTCGCCTTTTGGCCGGTCTTTACCTTCTCATAGCTCACCGGGATGCCATTGGCGTCCAGCGGGTATTGGTCGCTCCAGTCCAGCCGGGAGATCGCCGCGCCTCGCTGGCCTTCTATCACCAGGGCGCTGCGGGGGGCCGTCACCTCCTTGGTGCTCACCAGCACCCGAGAAACCAGGGTCTCCCCGCTCCACAGCTCCTCGTAGGTGTTTTCGGCCAGTCCGTTGGTCCCTTCGGTGATCAACATACTGCGGCCATTGCGCAGCAGGCTGCTGGATTTATAGACGGTATCGCAGGGGATCGCCACCTGCTCCTTTACTACCTTCTTTTCCACCCGCCGCACGGTAATGACATCGCCATCCTCCAGCAGGGCGGAAAGTTCCTTATCGCAATAGTCGTTTTCCCCCAGCGTGATGCTGTTCTGCTCCAGCAGCTCCGCTACGGTGCCGCCGGTCACGGTGCAGGGGGTCTCGCGGCCATCGGCCACCAGTGTAACCGAAACCCCGCGGCTGATGCTGACCCGGCTGTAAACCAGGGCAGTCTCCCGGGTGGTAACGGTATCGTTTTCCTTCAGTGTGATTCCGGCACGGGAAAGCGCCTGCTCGGTGGGATCGCTGCGCAGCGCCAGGGTCACACCGGTCTCCGCCCCGTCGGCAATGTAAAGAATCTTGACATTTTCGGCCACAGCCCACAGCGACAAACCAACCGCCACTGCCAGCCCTGCTGCGGTAAATGTCCGACCCCGCAGCAGTTTCCCGGCGCGATGGAACCATGCGCCGAGCTTAAATTTACTCATCAAATTTCTCCTTTGGATCAAGTTCGGGTTGCATTATACAGGGTTTTCGCCACTTTGTCAAATCCCGTATCGTTTTCTTGTGGAAAGCTAACAAATTATCGGGCTTCTACAGGGGGCCAGCGGCCCGCAGGGCAAGCCGTCCTGCGGACGGCTTCGGCGGCACAGCCGCCGGGTTCGGCTTCGCCGAACCGCCCTGCGGGCGGCGCCCCTGTTTCTGCTGGAATTATAGCAGAAGCAGCATCCGCAGCGGCAAAACCGCAGAAGGTGTAAGGGCAAAAAACGCAGAAAACCGGGCAGCCATTCCGCTGCCCGGTATGCTTTTGGCGTGGGACAATCCCGCACCGCTGATTTACCACTGATGGAACGACTCCAGGTGCTTGGCATTTTCACGAGCCTTAGCGGCCAGCTTGGTGTAGAGGCCGTGCTTTTTCTCCTCCACCAGCTCCTGATAGCCCTTATCGATCGAAAGAAACTTTTCGTTTCTCGGCAGTGGAACATCCTGTTCCACCAGGATATCCTGAACTCGCCGGATATCCACACCACGCAGGCTGGTGCCCTGAGAAAGCGCCACCGCCGCGGCTACGCCGGCGGCCTGGCCAGTACCAACGCACTGGGGGATCAGATTCAGCCAGTCGATGGCCACATCATCCGCCGAAATATGTCTGCCGGGGCACAGCAAGCCTTCCACCTTCTGCGGAACAATGGCCCGGTAGGGGATCTCGACCGGTCCGCAATCATTGATGGAGCAGATGGTGCTGTGCCAGGCGATAACATCCTCAAACTCATGCGCAAAGGCCCAGTCATTCGCGGACATCACATACTCACCGGTCAGCCTGCGGCTGCACCTGGCACCCAGCTGCGGCGCAATATCATAAAGATATGCATTGCGGAACGCCATGGGGACAGCTTCCTTCAGATAGGCCAACACCTCCCGCATACTGGCGCGGGTCGCCATCTCGGTCTCGGTTTGATCCTTGATCTTGGTACAGTCCTTTTCGGCGTGCCAGTTATTGATCCAGCACATCTCATTGGAATTGGTGGGCAGCGGCATGGCCCGGAATCCGGCGACCTTGCTGATGCTGCCGCGCAGCGCCGCAAAGGCCTCGGGCCGGGTACGCTTCCATTCCTCAAAGAGATCCCAATTGATGCCCGCGATGCGCCAAACCAGCGCCGTGGTGCTGGAACGGGTCTCCGCATCCGCCAAGCTGGCGAAGGGCGCGCCGGTTTGGGAGAAGATATCTCCATCGCCGGTGGCATCGATAACCGCCTTGGCAAAGATAGCCTGACGGCCCTCCTTACTCTCAAATACTGCACCCTTTACAGTGTTCCCATCCATAATGGGACATACGCCAGTACTGTGGTACAGCACCCGGATAGACTGCCGCTCCTCCAGCAGCATCTTATCCAGTTCAATTTTCAGCTGGTTCGGTTCAAAATAGACCGAGCGTACCAGCCGGTGAGGGGAATCCTCTCCACGGCTCCAGCAGTCGTGGATTGCCTTCCAGCTATCGCAAAGAAGGGGATCGGTGCTGCCCATTTGGGCACCCTCCGGGCCGCGCACGGCACCGGGGATGTGCTTCATGCGCTGGAACCACTCCTCCTGCAGACCCTTTACAAACTGTTTATCATACCAGGAAAGATCCGGAACCATAATGACATATCCGCCGGTCACATCGCCGCCGGAATAGCCATAGCGGTCCATCAGGATGATATTCCTACAGCCGGCCCGGGCCGCAGCAATTGCCGCGGAATGTCCGGCCGCGCCGCTGCCGATAATGAGTAGCTCGCACTCATCGTAGACCTTCAGCCAGCGGGCCTCTTCGTAATATTGTTTATCCATTGGTTGCTCCTTTTGTGTTTTTTCAAGAGCATTCCTCCGCCGTTTCCTTATAGAACGCTCTGGCAAAATCGATCACGGTTTTGACAGCGGAAGTCTCCGCCCGGCGCTTATTCCATATCAGCGCCAGCGATACCGGCAGCGCCGGTTCAAAGGGGATCCCCACCACATTTGGGGAAGAAAAGCTGCCCCGGATCTGCACTGCACAGGCCAGGTCACGCTCCACAATGCTTTGCAGGGCACTGATTTGGGAAAGCCGCATCACGATATTAGGCGGGCAGCCTATTGAATCCAGCCGGGAAGTAAGCTCCCGTTCCCGCTGAAGGTATTTGCTGAGCATAGCCAGCGGCAGCAGGCGCAGGTCCTCTGTTTTGATGCTTTTTCGCTGGGCCAGTGGGTTTTGCTTGGAAACATAAAGCACCTGCTCCGCCCGTCCCAGTGACAGAATATCACAGTTTTCGGTATCGTAGCAGATATCCGTTGTAAAGATGACATCGATCGAACCTTCCGCCAGCAGGGCCCTTGCTTCCAGATTATTTTTCTCGGTGGCCGCCAGCGTGATATTGGGGTAATTTTCGTGGAACTTTTGATAGAAATCCGGGAAAATTCTTTGCGAGGTAAAGGGGGTCAGGCCGACATTCACGATTTGGCGCTTCGGGCCCTCCGCCAACTGTTGGGCTACCTGCTCGATGGCACAGATGCGGCCCAGCACCTCATTGATCCGCTCATAGATGATCTTTCCATCATCCGTCAGCTCCAGGCCTGTGGTGGTGTGTGTAAAAAGCACAATGCCCAATTCCTGCTCCAGCGCATTGATGGAGCGGGAAATGGCTGTACGAGAGATGAAAAGCTCATCCGCCGCCTTGGTCACGCTGTGGAATTCGCATACCGCCTTGAAATACCGTAGTTGTAGCAATGTCATTGTCTGCCCATCCTTTCCCTGCTGTACAGCAGGGGGCCAAGCCCCCTGCTATACATCAAGTCTATCAGATAATCCTCCGTCCGGCAACCGCCAGGACTGTTGTCATCTGTCGTTCTTGCTCAGAACAGCATCCCGCAGATAACCGGCAGCCAGATTGCCGAAAGCAGGCAAAGGATCACTTGGATGATTGCATTGGATTTTGGCATATCCGCCATTTCATAGTAGCCATAGCCGTAGGTCAGCAGCGGCACTACATCAATGGGGAACAGGAAGCAGCAGGTGGCGCACATTACGGTAGTGCAGATAAGCATAACAGGACTCATATTGGCCGCAGCAGCAACCGCCACCAGCGGAACTGCCAGGGTAGTGACCAGCGTAGGGCCTACCGGCATGACAATAAGGATGAGGAAGCCGATGAGCGCCAGAACAAAGACAAATACGAAGTCGGAGGTGGCAATGGAGCTCAGATCCATAATGCTGGTGAGCCACTTTACCACGCCGTTGGTACGCAGCAGGCCGGTAAGGCCGATGAGGGTACCCAGCATGAAGAAGGCGGTCCAGTTGACTTCCTTGACAAAGTCCTTCCAGCCAAAGACGCCAATGCCGGGCAGCATCATGATGCCAACGCCTACCATGGCGACCACCATGATATTGAAGAAGCTGAACCAGGTGCCTAGGATCCAGCAGATGAGCATAGCAGCGATGATCACACAGACACGAATCTCATCCTTGCCGATCTTCTCCGGAATCTCCAGCTTGCTGAGGTAATGATGGATGGCATCCTGGGTGAGCTCTGCGGGCTTAAAGACCGCGCGGATGATGAAGTAAGCCGCAATAAATGCCACAATGGCGATAGGCCCAAAGATAGCGACCCAATCCAGGAAGGTGACATTCACGCTAGCCAGGTTCTCCAGATAGGTGATGGCAATGACATTCACCGCACCGCCGGCGGGAGTGATCATACCACCGATCATGGAAGCGGTGGGCAGGGCGATGAGCATGCAGCGGCCGGTGCGCTTGCGCTCGTCCTCATTTTCATAGATGCTGAGGAAATCCAGCACCAGCGGGATGAACGCCGAGCAGGCGGCGATATTGGAAACGATGGAAGAAAGCAGGCCGCAGCACAGCATGATGGCCAGCAGAACAGTATTGACATTTCTGCCCGCTTTGGTGATGATGCCGCGCATCAAGCGGCGGGAAAGGGGCACTCTGGTCACGGCACAGGTCAGGCCAAAGCTTGCCAGCATAAAGAAGGCACTTTGGTTCTGGAAGCCAGCCAGCGCAGCCGCGGGCGTTTCCACACAGCCGCAGATATACATAAGCGGAATGACCAGCATGCACAGTACACCGATGGGCAGACCGCCGGTGAGCATACAGACGATGGTAGCCAGCAGCAGGCCCAGCGAATTGCGGCCCGCCGCAGTCAAGGTCTCAGAGGTGGGGATAAAGAACATTGCCACGAGGATCAGGATAAAAAGCGCTAAACCAATATTATTTTTTACAAATCTGGTTTCTTTTGCGTTAGCCATTTATTTTTCCTCCCTTTCATTGGAATGTATATCAAATGATTCGATCAAAGGCAGAGATTTTCAAACAATGCGGTCAGATTTGCCGCGTTTTCCAGATGGGCCGTTTCGGCTATTACCTTTTCGGCCTTATAGTCGGGCAGGATGCAGTTAGCGCCCAGGCGGAAACGGTCCTGGATCTCCTCATCGGTCAGGCGGTAGCCATCCTTATTGGTGCCGCGGGAATAATCCACCGATTCGGTGTATACCTGACCGCCTACGGTCACCTCCACCCGGCCGTACCAGCTCAGGGGATCCTTGCGGCGCAGCTCGGCATACTCAGGGGCCACATGCATGGTCACCTTTTTGGCAAAGGCCAGCAGCCGCGGGTCATTCAGTGCGATCTTATCCTGCCAGGCCGGGCCGGGCTTGTACCCAAAGGCCTCCAGCGCCATAGCGATGGGTCCGCTGAACTGCACATCTACCTGATTAGCCACGGAATACTGATCGGGATTCGCCACAAAGGCCGCGGTATGGCAGTCGATCGCCTCGATCTGCTCCGGGGAGAAGTGGTATTTTTCCTGCAGGATCGCAAAGGCATCCAGCACACTGTGGAGATAGCGGCACACGGGGTAGGGCTTGTAGTGATACTCGGTAAAGAACCAGCGGGAGCCCAGTTCCTCCACTACCTTTTCGGGGTCCCATACATCCGGCTCCCGGCAGTAAATATGAGGGAAGCCGTATTCACTATCCAGGGTATACTCATTTCCGGTGTAGCCCAGCTCGGCCATCTCGGCCGCCTGCACCGCGCCCTGGGCCATCCAGGAAACCGGCACATATTTGATCATGGACTTGGGGGAGGTAGATTCCCAGTCGCGGCAGACGCCCAGTGAGCAGTAATAGGCCGCGATGCCGATGGCATTGCGCATCTGCTTCTCGTTCAGCTTCATCAGCATACCGCAGCCCACCGCGGCGCCAATGATATGCTCATTGCTGTTGCCGAAGAAGTCCGGAGTCTTGCCGTATTTCATAATGGACTTTGTCATAATGCTAAGCAGCACGCGGGAAAGCCGCCGGGCCACCTCCTGGCCGACACACAGTGCCGCCAGCAGCTCCTTGCCGGTGGAGCCGCGCTCCTCCGCCACTGCCAGAATGGCAGGGATCACGATGGGCGGCACATGGGGCACAGGGTCCATATCCAGGCCGTTCCACAGCTCCGCATTGCAGAAAGCCGCCACAGCCGCGGAAGATTTTCCGCCTACGCCGATCAGGCTCGCCGCACCGTTGCCCCCCTGCCGGCGTGCAAACATTATACCGATCTTGCCCTTATCGGAAGCAATGCCGCCCAGCGCGTTTCCCAGGCCATCCAGCAGTACCCGCTTGGATTCATGGATCACTTCCGCCGGGATCTTATCATAATCGGCATATTCCAACGCAAATTTTACAAATTCATCGGTGACATTCCTCATATTGCAGTCGCCTTTCTTTCTTATGTTCTATCCATGGACAAATATATTGTATCTTGTCAAAATTCATAAAATCAAGAAGAAGAAATGATACAAACTTGTGTAGTTTTTGTTTCATGGCTATAAAAAAGACTCTCCCCTGCGGAAGAGTCTCCTATTTTTATTCAATTTAACGGTTACCGGCTGGAATAATTGGTGTAGCTGACAAAGCCGTCATACAGCTTACCCAGATATTCGAAGCTCTTGCCGGTACCGATGGCCACCGCCTCAATAGGATTTTCGGCCAAATGCGCCCGGATGCGCACCCGGCTGGTAATGAGCTTATCCAAACCATCCAGCATGGCGCCGCCGCCGGTCATCAGCAGGCCGTTTTTCTCAATATCCGCCACCAGCTCGGGCGGGGTCTGCTCCATCACCGATTGCAGCGCCGTGATGATGCGCTCCACCTCGATGCGCAGCGGCATCTCCAGCTCGTAGCTGGAAAGGGTGATCTTCTGCGGCAGGCCGGTCACCAGGTTGCGGCCCTTCACCTCTACGGTCTTTTCAGGCTGGCCCTCGGTCCACACGGTACCGATCTCCCGCTTGACACGGTCGGCGGTGGAATCACCGATGAGAACATTATAGGTGCTGCGCACATACCGCACAATGGCCGCGTTCATCTTGTTGCCGGCCATTTTTACCGAGCTCTTGCAAACAATACCGTTTAGGGAAAGCACTGCGATATCGCTGGTGCCGCCGCCGATATCCAGCACCACGATGCCGCCGGGACGGGTAATATCCATCCCCGCGCCAATGGCAGCCGCGACCGGCTCCTCAATGAGGTAAACATTGCGGGCGCCGCTGGACATCACCGTATCAATGACGGAACGGGATTCCACCTCGGTAATGGCGCTGGGCACGCAGACGCAGACACGGGGCTTAAAGACCCGGCTGGGGTTCACCTTGGCAAAGAAGTGCTTGAGCATCTGCTCGGTCACCTCATAATCACTGATGACGCCATCCTCCAGGGGGCGCACCACCCGGATATCCGAAGCAGTCTTGCCCAGCATCGTGTAGGCTTCATCGCCCACGGCCAGCACCTGCCCGTTGCGCACATCCATCGCCACTATGGAAGGCTCCCGCAGAACAATGCCTTTCCCGGCTATATAGATCAGGGTCGTAGCGGTACCCAGGTCAATTCCGATATCATTTGCAAACACCTTGATATTCCCTCATTTCGCTGTAGCTTTGGCCGCCGGAGCGACCTTTCCCATTTATGAATTTATCATACCATTATCATCTGATAATGTCAAAGCCGGGGCGGCACATTTCGCAGTAAATTCACAATTTACCCTTTATTGCCCTCTAGTTTTTTGCCCTCCGGCCTGGGGGTACGCAGCACCGCCGCAGCAGTCACGCTTTCGGCGCCCTGCGCCAGCAGGAGCGCGGCGCAGTTTTCCAGCGTTGCCCCGGTGGTAATAATGTCGTCAATGAGCAGAATATGCTCACCGGGCGGCAGCTTCCTTTCCCCGGCCCGGTAGCTTTCCTTCGCTAGCGTGATGCGGGCCGCCCGGCCCGCCGCCGCGTGGGCGGTCGCTCGGCCATCCCGGGCCAGCACACCCTCCCGCAGCGGCAGTCCCAGCTCCCCGGCCAGGTGCTGCGCCAGCAGTTTGGATTGATTATACCCCCGGTGGCGTTCCCGCTCCGGCGGCATGGGCACATAGGTCACAGCCGTCAGCTGCGGCAGCAGGCCGCTTTGCCGCACCGCTTCCGTCAGCATCCCGCCAAAAAGCGGCAGGCTTTCCCGCACGCCCTCAAATTTCAGCTGCTCCATCCCGGCGCGAAAGGCCCCCTCATACCGGGCGCACCATAGTATTCCCCGGCAGCCGAATACCTCCGGCTCCCAGAAAAATTCCCCTGCCTGCGGCTGTTGCTTCTGGCAGCTCTCACACAGCAGTTCCTCCCAGCCGCACAGCGTCCCGCACAGCAGGCACCGCGGCGGGTACAGCAGGTTGGTCACTATTTCCCGCAGCGTCACATGGTCACTCATCGCACATCTCCTGCAGCATCTCTTTTTGATTGGTATAGCGCAGGGTGCGGCGGTTATTCTGCACCATGGCATACACCGTTTCCTTTTGTCCGGTCATAATAAGCAGCTTTCTCGCCCTTGTTACGGCGGTATACAGCAAATTGCGGTAATGCAGCTTGGGGTGGCGGCGCTCCAGCGGCATCACCACAGCCTCAAATTCGCTGCCCTGGCTTTTATGCACCGTCACGGCATAGGCGTGCTCCAGCTGGTCCTGGTTCTCAAAGGAATAGGTCGCCAGCTTTTCCTCAAACCGTACCTGAATGGTCTTACTGCCGGGGTCCAGCATCTCAATAATGCCCATATCTCCATTAAAAATACCGGTCCCGGCGGTACCATCCGGCTGCTGCCATATGATATCGTAGTTATTGCGGATCTGCATCACCTTATCGCCCTCCCGCAGCGTGCGGCCCATCAGGGTGGCTTCGCCTTTGCCGCGTTCGGGCGGATTCAGTTTTCCTTGCAAAAGGCGATTCAATTCCCGGGTGCCCAGCGGGCCCTGCTTGGCCGGGGTAATGACCTGGATATCCCGCAGCGGATCGTATCCATAGCTTTTTGGCAGGCGGCGGCTGACAAGATCCACCACCAGCCGCTGCTGGGCAAAGGCATCCGGCTGCTCCAGGAAGAAGAAATCCCCTGTGCGGCAGCCAAGGTCCGGCATCTCGCCCCGTACAATGGCGTGAGCGTTGGTAACGATCAGACTTTCCGCCGCCTGGCGGAATACCCGCTCCAGATGAATACAGGGCACCAGCCCGCTTTGGATGAGATCCCGCAGAACATTGCCGGCGGAAACGGAAGGCAGCTGGTCGCTGTCCCCCACCATGATGAGCCGGGCGCCCAGACGCATCCCCCGCAGCAGGTGCTCCATCAGCAGGGTATCCACCATCGACATTTCATCCACGATGACCGCATCGGCGGGCAGGGGGTTCTTTTCCCCGCGCTTAAAGGTCAGCACCTCGGTTTTTGGCTCCACCTCCAGCAGCCGGTGGATGGTACTGGCCTCCCGCCCGGTGATCTCCGCCATGCGCTTGGCGGCACGGCCGGTGGGGGCCGCCAGCGCCACCTTTTCGCCCCGCTGCTCCAGCAGCGCCAGGATGCCCCGCAGAGTGGTGGTCTTGCCGGTGCCGGGGCCGCCGGTCAGGATAAACAGACGGCTCTGCACCGCTTCGGCAATGGCGCGGCGCTGCACCGGGTCGTAGGTAATGCCCTGTGCCTGCTCCAGCTCGTCCAGCTCGTCCTCCATTGGCTCCAGCCGGGGCGGCTGTAATTGCAGCGCAATGCACACCCGGCTGGCCACATAGCTTTCCGCCCGGTACAGCGGCTGCAGGTAGATGTATTCCTTCTCCCCCACGGCATAGGCCGCCAGGGTGTTGTCTTCTATCAGTGTTGCCAGGGTATTCTCCAGTCCCTCCGGCGCCGCCTGCAAAAATTCCGTGGCAAGAGAAAGCAGCTTTCCTTTGGGCAGACAGGTGTGGCCGCTGCGGCTATTGACCCGCAGGATGTACTGCAAGCCCGCCCCCAGGCGGCAGGGGTCCTCCCCCGCCACACCAAAGTGTGCCGCCATACGGTCCGCCTCCTCAAATTCCACCCCGATCTCCTCACAGCAGAGGGCATAAGGGTCGCTTTTCAGCACATCGGCGGTATTGGCGCCCCAGCGCCGCCAGGCTTTTATCGCCGTCGCGGCCGGCAGCCCCAGGGAAGCCAGTAAGCTCATCACGCTGCGGATGCCGAACTGCCGCTGGTATTCCTCCCCTATTTTTCGGGCCTTTTCAGCCGAGATGCCCCGCACCTCAGTCAGCCGTTCCGGTTCCTTTTCTATGATGGTGAGGGTATCATCACCGAAGCGTGCCACAATGCGCCCCGCCAGCGCGGGGCCCAGACCCTTTACCGCCCCGGAGGACAAGTACTTGCGGATGGCCCCGGCCGTTGCAGGCAGGGTGCGCTCTATAAGCTCCGCGCGGAACTGCACCCCGTAGGTGCCGTGCACCTTATAGCTGCCAGTCGCAGTAATTTCTTCCCCCTCGGCGATCTCCGGCACCTCGCCCACCACTGTCACAGGGTCACCGTCCAAATCCACCAGCAGCACGGTAAAGCCGCTTTCTTCGTTGTGGTAGGTCACATCCTCCACCGTCCCGGAGATCTTTTCCAGCTCCTGTTCCATTGCTTTGCGGCTCACCGTCCTTTCCTTTTGGTATGCGCAAATCCGCTTTTGGCGGCTAAAATCGGCGCTGGCTGCGTCGCCGCCCCTTGACAGGCATCAGCCCGTCTGCGCCGGGCATAAGCCTGCCTGCGGGCGCCTTCTTGCCATCATCCGGTTTTCCCCGCCAAAAAGCATCCCTGCGCTTATCAATCATTTTCCTTTATCATACACCATTTTTCTGCCTGGGGCAAATCCAAAGTATCAATATTCCGGTCCCGGCAGTACCGCCGGCAGATCTCCCGTGCCTCCGGCTCCAGCGGCAGCAGCACGGTGCAGGGCAGCCCGCCCGTTTCTCCGCGGTGCAGCAGGCGGCAGCAGCCTATCAAGCTGCTTTCGGTATAGTCGGCGTCCTCCGGCACCCGCAGGTACAGTCGGCAGCCCTGTGGCGCTTTGGGCGGGACGATCAGATCCACCAGCACCGCCACTACCCGCACCAGCCCGATGATTGCCAAATATCCTGCCAACAGCCATAAAATTTCCTTCAGCACAATGGATCACCTCCCGCCATCCTATGCCCGCGGTTGATTTTTGCCCCGATTGCGGGTATAATAAAAGAACTATTCTGCATTTTATCCTATAAAAAGACAGGAGCTTACGCTATGGCCAGTAATAAATACAAAAAACGCCGGATCGGGTTCGTCATCCTGCTGCTCCTCCTGCTGCTCATTGCGGTGGGGGTCATCACGGTGACGGGCGAGATAAACGGCGGCAAAAAAACCGGCGAAACGGTCACCGTCACCATTGAACAGGGCAGCGGTACCTCCGCCATCGCCCAAGAGCTGAAGGACGCCGGCCTTATCGGCAATACCACCCTCTTTAAGCTGTACAGCCGCACCCATGGCGGGGACGGCCGGTACCAGTACGGCGACTTCACGCTGGAAAAGGGCAGCAGCTATCAGGAGCTCATCGATGCCCTCTGCTCCACTGTCAGCTACCGGGAAACGGTGACCCTCACCCTGCCGGAGGGCTGGAACTCCTTCCAGATGGCAAAGGCGGCAGCCGCAGCGGGCTTATGCACCGAGGAAGAATACCTGGCCGCCGCCAATGCCATCGATTATGACTTTGACTGGATGAAGGATATCAGCACCGATGAAAATAAGCTGACGGTGCTGGAGGGCTTCCTGTATCCCGAGACCTACTCCTTCTACACCGATGCCACCGCACGGGATATCGTCACCACCCAGCTGCGGGAGTTCGAGAAAAAGGTGCTGACCGAGGAAAACAAAACGGCTCTGAAGGACAGCGGCTTTACCCTGGAGGAATGGGTCATCTTCGCCTCCATCGTGCAGAAGGAAAGCGCCAGCGTGGAGGAGATGTACAATGTTTCCTCGGTATTCCACAACCGCCTTTCCAATGCCAGCGAATACCCCATGCTGCAAAGCTGCACCACCAATAATTTCATCTGGGACTATGTGGAGCCCTACTACAATGACAATGTGCCACAGGCGGTGCTGGATGCCTACGATACCTATGACCGCAACGGTCTGCCCATCGGCGCCATCGCCAATGCGGGCAGCGATGCCTTCGATGCCTCCCTGCACCCCAATGATACCCCCTATTATTTCTTTGTCACCGATGTGGAATACACCCACTACTACGCCGTCACCTATCAGCAGCACCTTGCCAATATCGAAAAGGCCAAGGCCGTGAATGCCAAGCATGGCATCAATGGGCTGGTAACCGGCTAAAAAAATAAAATAATTTGCGGCATTTCTATCTTTTCTTGCAATCCTTGCAGGGAATTCACAGAAATGCCGCACTTTATTTACAGAACCTTGTTCTACTGCTTTTCCCGCCCCTGTTATAATGATGATGCCGGGCTTTCTCTTGCAGGGGAAGGCCCCCGACAGCAAAGTGCCCGAAAAGAGCCGACCCCGCCGGCCGGAAAAACCGCGGGCTGCCGTTTCTCTTTCGGGCAGCAAAAAAGAAGGAGGACCCCATGAAAAAATCACTTCGTTCCCTACTGGCCTTTCTCATTGCGGCCACAGTGCTGTGCTGCATCGCCATGGCGGATACCGGTCCCAAGCCCAGCGCCAGCTTCACCTTTACCGGTATGCCCGATGAGGATTACTATGTCACCATGCTGGCCGAGGTGGATGCCTATGGCCCTCACCGGGTCCATCAGCCGGGAAGCGAGATCCCCGGTTATGTACTGGAGCAGGGCGAGCAGGACCCCGCCTACCCCGCATGGCAGAAATTCGTGGACTACAAGGACCCCGACGGCTACTATTTCCTCGAGGATCTGTTCGAGCAGTGCCACGGCGATGACGAAGCCGGATGGCGCTATTTCCCTCCGGAGCGTTTTAAGCTGCTGCTCTACTTCCCCGAAAGCGACACCTTCCTTTGCAGTACCGTCACCGAGCGCTACGCCTTCGATAGCGTCTACCGTCTGGATCTGGGCGGCAAATCCCCCGCCGAGATCGCCGCACTGACCCTCACCGGCCCCGACGGCGACCCCATCCCCTCCCCTGCCGGGGAGATCACCCTGGATAAAGCCGACGGCACGCATCAGCAGATCGTCGGTTTCTTCGGGCGGCTGGGCATCACCCTCGTCATCGAGCTGGCGCTGGCGTGGGGCTGGAAATACCGCAAGGGCAGCCAGCTTTTGTTCATCGGCGTCGCCAATCTCATCACCCAGTGCCTGCTGAATGCCTCCCTGCTATACTGGGGCGCCCGGGAGACCAGCCGCGGGGCCATCATCTTCTGGTACATCCTGCTGGAGCTGGCCGTCACCGGCATTGAGGCTGCCGCCTATGCCTACCTGCTGCCCGGCACCGACCGCAAGGACCCTGCCGTGTGCCGCCATGCCGCTCCTTTTCGCCTGTCCCCCGGCCGGGATCCTGAAAGGAGAGTTTTTTATGAAGAAAGTCGCTGTCATTATGGGCTCTGATTCTGACTGGCCGGTGGTCCAGGGGGCCTGCGCCCAGCTGAAGGAGTTCGGCATCCCCTATGAGGCCCACATTCTCAGCGCCCACCGCACCCCCGCCGCCGCCGCGGACTTCGCCAGAAGCGCCCGGGCCAACGGCTTCGGCGTGCTGATCTGCGCCGCCGGTATGGCGGCCCATCTGGCGGGCGCCTTCGCCGGAAACTCCACCCTGCCGGTTATCGGCATCCCCATGAAGGGCGGTGCGGCGGATGGGCTGGACGCTCTGCTGGCTACCGTCCAGATGCCCAGCGGCATCCCCGTGGCTACCGTGGCCATCAA
>ERZ507028.470-NODE-470-length-15138-cov-4.266393_pt1 | contig 15138 bp, 14 predicted proteins | sample MGYA00512875_ERZ507028 | MGnify/ENA metagenome assembly ERZ507028 | reverse complement strand
AACTGATTCTGATGAAAACAAATATGCCATATTAATCCTTTATTTTCTGTTATTAATTGATGTTCTTTATTTTGCGGCTGCAAAGTTACGCATTTTTTTTCAGATTCTGCCATATTCAGCCGAAAAATAGAGCAAATACAGCCGAATATACCTCCTTTTGTAGCTGAATCATAACCATTTACTCTTCCCTGTGCTTGATATTGCGTGGATGATGGTATAAGATGGCCTCCCTGAGGTCGGAAGTTTCGATATGCGTATAGATTTCCGTGGTTCCGATGTCCTCGTGTCCCAGCAGTGCCTGAATCACTCTCAGGTCGGCTCCTCCCTTGAGCAGAGCGGTGGCAAAACTGTGTCTCAGCGTATGGGGCGAAATGGTTTTCTTGATACCCGCATCCTGTGCCGCATTCTTGATCATGATGAGAATCATCACACGGGTAAGATGGGCACCTCTGCGGTTCAGAAAGACATAATCTTCCTCTCCGGGCTTGATCTTCATGAGATTGCGGTCGATGTACCACAGGTGAATTTCCTTCAATGCCCTGTCAGAGATAGGCACCAGCCTCTCCTTTCTTCCCTTTCCCAGAACTCTGATAAACTTATCCTCCTCAAAGATCTGACTGATCTTGAGATTCACCAGTTCCGTAACACGCAGTCCGCAGGAGAAAAGGGTTTCGATGATAGCCTTGTTGCGCTGCCCTTCCCATTTCGAGAGATCGATGGCTGCCTCCAGCATATCCACCTCCTCTACAGAGAGATATTCCGGCAAATGTTCGCCTATCTGCGGCGAAGGCAACAGTTCGGTAGGATCATCCTTGATATAGCCGTCGGTCACCAGATAACGGTAGAAGGAACGCACACCACAGAGGATGCGAGCCTGCGAGCGGGCAACGATGCCTTTGTCGTGAAGACTTGCCGAGAAGTTCTCCAGATTTTCCAGCTTCATATCCACCAGTGCCACATCGTTCTGGCGGGCATATTCTATGAGATATTCCAGGTCGTGACGATAGGCCTCAAGCGTATTATACGTATAGTTTCGCTCCAGCTTGAGGTACCTCATATAATTCCTGATGATGTCATTTGCCATTTTCTTATCTAATTTCTTGTCAGTTTCCAATTTTATTATTACCTTTGCATCAGGGTTAGCTACGAGATAGATAACCTATGCATCTGCAAAGATACAAAAAATTAATGATACAGACTTAAAAAATCATGTGATTATGAAGATACAGATTATCAATGGTCCTAATTTGAACCTCCTGGGCGTTCGCGAGCCAGGCATTTATGGCAGCAATTCTTTCGAGAGCTATCTGCCTAAGTTGAAGGCTAAATACCCTGATGTAGAGATAGAATACTATCAGAGCAACATCGAGGGCGAGCTTATCAACAAGTTGCAGGAAGTAGGCTTCACCTACGATGGCGTAGTGCTCAATGCGGGTGCCTACACCCACACCAGCATTGCCTTGCAGGATTGCATCCGCAGCATGAAATGCCCTTGCGTAGAGGTGCATATCTCCAATGTGCACAAGCGCGAGGAGTTCCGCCATCACTCTTACATCTCCTGCGCCTGCCTGGGAGTCATCTGTGGATTCGGTCTGGCTTCCTACGACCTTGCCATCGCAGGTATCTTATCACAAAAGGAAAACGGGGAGTAAGATGACCGAAACAGAATTGATAGACAAATACATCTGCCAACATATTGAGCCAGAGGGAGATTACCTCTATCGCCTCTACCGTGCCACCAATATCCATACCATTCACGGACGTATGGCGAGTGGTCACATCCAGGGCAGATTACTCAAGATGCTGGTTCAGATGATTCGCCCCAAGAATATTCTTGAGGTGGGAACCTTCAGTGGCTACAGCGCCATCTGTCTGGCTCAGGGATTGCAGGAAGGAGGCAAGCTCTATACTTTCGAAATCAATGACGAGATGGAAGATTTCACCCGCCCTTGGATTGAAGGTTCGGATGTTGCCGACAAGATTGATTTCCGCATCGGCGATGCCAACGAAGAAGCACCCAAACTGGGGGTGATGTTTGACCTGGCTTTCGTGGATGGCGACAAGCGCACCTATATCGAGACATACGAGATGGTGATGAAGATTCTGAATCCTGGCGGATATATTCTGGCAGACAATACGCTGTGGGACGGGCACGTCATCGACCCAGCCTACGACCGTGACCATCAGACCAAGGGCATCCGTGCATTCAATGACCTGATTGCCAACGACCCTAGGGTAGAAGTAGTCATCCTGCCGCTGCGCGATGGCTTGACACTCATCAGAAAGAAATAAAAAGAAATAAGCATAAAAAATCCTGCTTGCGTTGATCATACACAAGCAGGATTTTTTATGCTTATTTCTTTCTATTAACTCAAAAGTCTTTTACTCAATGCTCTCACCGGATACCACACGGCAAGCCAGCCTACGGCGATAACCGTTACAAAGATGATGGCTACATCAGAATAGTGAACGCTTACCGGATAGGCATTTACGATGAAGGAGCCCTCGGAGTCGCCCAGTCTTACGAAACCATATTGCTGCTGCAGCCAGCAGAGCAACAAACCCAGTCCGATACCTATCACGGCACCAATCACCGCAATCATTCTTCCCTCGAAGAGGAAGACACGCGTAATCTGCTTGTCATTGGCACCCAGATTGCGCAACGTCACCACATCGTTCTTCTTGTCGATGATGAGCATCGAGAGCGAACCGATGATGTTGAAACATGCCACCACGAGGATAAAGGTCAGGAAGATGTAAGCCATCAGCTTCTCTATCGACATGATCTTGAAAGTATCTTCCTGCTGCTCAAATCTATCCAGCACCTTATATTTGGTGCCGGCAATCTTCTGCATCTCAGCCTTTACTGCCTGCAGGTCACTACCCTCCTTCAGGCGGATCTCCAGATCAGAGAGCATCCCCTGCTGACCGAAGAGGTTGCGCGCAAAGGCAATGGAGGTGATGATATAATTCTTGTCGTATTTCGACTGCTTGACGGCGAAGAGCACACCCGGAGAATTCAGCGAATCAACCACGAAGCCGGCATCCGGATTCATCATATCCAACTGTCCCTCCTTCTGCGGAGCATAAATCTTCATAAAACCATCCCATTTTGCCCCGATACCCAAGATCTGTGCCAAACGGATACCCACGGTTCCATACTGCAGATTGGCAGCATGGAGCGAGAAACTGCCATCACCATAAAGGATGTCGTTGATATGTGACAACTCAGAGAAGTTGTCGTCCACACCCTTGATTCTCACCATAGCCTGACGGTCGTCATAGATTGCCAGCGCCTGGTCTTCCACGGTTTCTGTAGCCACATCTACCTGTGGCAGCATACGTATCTGCGTCAATATCGGGTCATCGGCAGGCGCCGTCTTTCCCTCCATCGGCACCACCTTCAACTGCGGGTCGAAGCTCGTAAAGAGCGTAGCCACCAGGTCGTGGAAACCATTAAATACGCTCAGCACGATGACGAGTGCCATCGTTGCCACAGCCACACCAATCACAGAGATGGAGCTGATCACATTGATAACGTGTGTACTCTTCTTGGAAAAGAGATACCTGCGAGCAATAAAGAATGGAAAATTCATTTGTCTTTTTACTTTTTTACTTCTTCAAGAGTTCATCAATGCGCTCCAGATAATCCAGGCTGTCGTCCAGGAAGAAACGGAGCTCAGGAATGATGCGCAACTGATTTCTCACCTTTCTGCCCAGGTCGAAGCGGATAGTCTTCTCGTTGGCATTGATATTCTTCAGAATCTCCTCACCCTTTTCAGATGGGAACACGCTGAGGTAAGCAGTGCAGATGCTAAGATCCGGGCTTACTCTTACCTTAGTAACACTTACCATCACACCATGCATCATGCGGGTCTGTGACTGGAAGATAAGACTCAACTCCTTCTGGAGCAGTCTTGATATACGGTTTTGTCTTGTTTCTTGCATAACTATTAACTATAAACGATTAATTATAAACTATTCAAGGTCCACGTGTGTAACGTCCACCTGCTCATGCAGGAATATCAACGCCGACTCCTTGAATTTCTCCTCACTTTCTGTAGTCAGATACTTGCAGCTACCACCCTTTGTCACCATCTGTTCCATGTTCGGATGTCGCTGCAGATAATCCTGCAGACTGTTGGCCACATACTGTCCCTGTGGCACCACTCTCACGCCGTCGGGAAGATTCTTCACGATGCTGCTCATGAGCAGTGGATAATGGGTGCAACCCAGGATGATGGTATCGATGTCCTCATCCATACGCATCAACTGGTCGATGCGCTTCTTGACGAAATAATCAGCACCAGGACTATCTGCCTCGTTGGCCTCTACGATAGCAGCCCAGAGCGGACAAGCCACTCCGCTTACCTGGATATCCGGCCAGAGCTTGCCAATCTCCATCTTGTAGCTCTCGCTCTTGATGGTTCCCTCGGTGGCAAGAATGCCCACGTGGCGACTCTTGGTCAGCGTACCTATCACCTCGGCAGTAGGACGGATGATGCCAAGTACCCTTCTTTCAGGATCCAGCTCCGGGATGTCTCTCTGCTGGATAGAGCGCAAAGCCTTAGCCGACGCCGTATTGCAACCCAGGATTACCAGATGGCAACCCATGGAAAAAAGCTTCAGCACAGCCTGGCGGGTAAACTTATACACCACCTCGAAGGAGCGCGAACCGTATGGCGCACGGGCATTGTCGCCCAGATACATATAGTCGTACTGCGGCAACATTTGGCGCAAGCCATGCAGGATGGTCAAGCCACCATATCCGGAATCAAAGATTCCGATAGGTCCGGGATTGGATGGCAGAATCATTTCAGTTTCTCCTCCAGCACTGCTGTAATATCCTCACCCATTTCTTCACTCAGATAAGGTGTGGCGTTGTTGTCGGTATTGATGATGAAGGCAAATCCCTTCTCCTTGCCAATCTGCTTGACAGCCTCGTTGATCTGGGTCTTGAGAGGAGCATACGCATCGGTCTCTGCCTGATTCAGGAGTTTGGCAGCCTCAGCCTTGAAGGCGATGTTCTTCTCCATCAATTCACGCAGTTCAGCCTGGCGCTTCTCCAGGATAGTCTTGGCATACGAGCGCTGACCGTCAAGGAATTCCTCATACTTGGTATTAAACTCAGTTTCCACGCGCTTGGTTTCCTCATCATACTTTGCGCGGAGTTCATCCATATTATGCTTGGCTATTGCATAACCAGGCATGGTATGAAAAACCTGCTCAAAGCTGAAGTAGCCAAATCGCAATGCTGGCTGTGCAACGATGGCTGCTGATTGTTCCGCCGGAGTCTGGTTCTGCTGTGCAGAAGCCGAGATGGCAACAAGAGCGAGCGCCAAAAATAGGAGATTCTTTTTCATAATGCGTGATACCTTTTATATATGATATGAATATACTAGATGATAAATAAGGGCAGGCACTTGTGCCTGCCCTTAGCTTTTTATAGAAATACTTACGTTTGATTACTTGATCTTAGCCTGTACTTCCTTGGTAACATCTACCACGTTGGCGCCAGTATAGATAGCTGTGCCTTCCTCCATGATGTATGTATAGTTACCAGCCTTACCTACAGCTTCGATAGCTGTACGTACCTTAGCGATGATAGGCTGCATGAGCTCACTGCTCTTCTTCTGCAACTCCTGCTGACCATCCTGGTAAGCCTGCTGAATCTTCTGCTGAAGACCCTGCAATTCTGTTTCCTTCTGCTGCTTGGCAGTAGCATTCATTGTGCTTGCGCCCTTCTGGTACTCATCTGCCTTGCGCTGGAACTCATCCTGCATAGACTTGAGGTCGTTCTCCTTCTGCTTCTGGAGAGCTTCCAACTCGCCGTTGGCCTTAGCTACGTCTGGCAAAGACTGCATGATCTGCTGAGTATTTACCTTACCGAACTTCTGTGCCATCATTGTCATTGGTGCGCAAAGCATCAACATTAAAATAAGCTTTTTCATTTCTGTTTATTCTTTTTTAATTATTATTCTTAATTGGTTATGCCGAGGGCGGTATTTTCCTGCCGCATCCTCTCTTATCGGCTGCAAATATACAATTATTTCTTGAAATAACCTAGATTATTTCCTGGAATAACACTTATTATTTGTTAGAATAGCCTAATTTCTGGAGTACCTCGTTGCTGATGTCTATTTTTGGCGAACCAAAAATGATGCCATTGTTGCTGGCTCTGTCGAGAACAAGCGAGTAGCCGCGCAGGTTGGAAATCTCCTTCACGGCATTGTAAATCTCCTCCTGGATAGGTCCCATCAGTGCCTCGCGCTTCTTGTAAAGCTCTCCCTCGGCACCGAAGTATTTCTTCTTCAGGTCGCTGGCTTCCTTCTCCTTCTGCATAATGGAGTCCTGCTTGGCCTTCTTCTGCTCCTGTGAGAGGAATACTACCTCGTTCTGATAGTTCTTGTACATGGTGCTTGCTTCCAGATTGAGCGCCTCTACCTCGGCCTGCCACTTGCGGCTCACCTGATTCAACTGTTCGTTGGCACGCTCATAAGCTGGGATATTGCGCAGGATGTACTCCATATCCACCAATGCATATTTCTGTGCATGTGCTGAGATGGCTGCTACAGCCATCATCAGCATCAATACTATTTTCTTCATAAAATCCGTCTTTAGAATTCCTGACCCAAGATGAAGTGGAACTGACTTCCACCCTTCTTATACTGGCTACCGTTCCATACCTTGTCGAAACCGTAAGCCCAGTCGATACCCATCAGACCCACCATTGGCAGGAAGATACGCACACCGACACCGGCACTGCGCTTCATGCTGAATGGGTTGAAGTCCTTGGTATCATACCAGGCGTTACCTGCCTCTACGAAGGTCAAACCATAAATAGTGGTATTGCCCAGGAGGAATGGATAACGGAGCTCCAATGAGAAGCGGTCGTATGCATAAGCATAGTAACCGGTGGTACGGCCGTAAGATACGGAACCGTTCTCGTAACCACGGAGTCCGATGGTTTCCTCACCATAATAGGATGAATAACCGCTCATACCGTCACCACCCACATAGTAGGTCTCGAATGGACTCTTCTTGTACTTGTTGTAAGCACCGAGCAAACCGAGTTCTACACGGGTCATCAATACGAAGCACTTCTGACCCTCTGTAAGTGCGGTATAGGTCTTTGCCTTGAACTTCCACTTGTGATACTCAATCCAGCGGTATTTCTCCTGCTGCTCTGCAGAGTAGGTTGGAGACTGGGAGTTGTTGGCGAGGTTCTTGTAATCCTTGTTGTCGAACGCACTCCATGGTGGAGTAAGGTTCACACTTGCCTCAAACTCTGAACCACGACGTGGGAAGAGCTGGTTGTCGGTTGATGTACGGTTCAATGCGATGGTCAAGTTCAAGTTGTTCGCATTACCGTTGGTCATCAACATATAGCTCCAGTTCTTCATCATGTAGCGCTGGTAAGCCAACTGTACAGACAAGGTGAAGTAATCATCCGGCCAACGGAGGCGCTTACCCCAACCGAGGCTTACACCCAACATCTGGATATACTTGTCTGGATCGTAATAATTCTCGTAGTTGTTATAGTAACTAGAACCATAACCATACATATAACTGTAATAGTTGTTCATGTAAGCACTATTGTAATAGTTGCTTGACACGTCGGTACTCTTACTGTAGTATGCACCTACGCTGAACTGGATAGGGCGCTTGCCGCCAAACCAGTTGGTAGAGTAGCTTACGTTATAGCTCTGGTAGTAGGTACCATTGGTCTGTGCACCGATACTCAGCACCTCACCATCACCGATAGGCATGATACCACGATGCTCCTTGTTCTTGTTGAAGAGGTTTGCCATAGAGAAGTTGTTGAGCTTCAAGCCCACACGTCCGATGACACCCGTCTGACCCCAACCGAGCGAGAACTCAATCTGGTCGTTACTCTTCTGCTCCAGGTTCCAGTTTACATCCACAGTACCGTCCTCGTAGTTAGGCTTTACATCTGGTGAAACCTTCTCAGCATCGAAGTGACCCATAGAAGCCAACTCACGAGCCGAACGCATCAGGGCATCCTTAGAGAAGAGGTCGCCTGGCTTGGTACGGAGCTCACGGCGTACTACGTTCTCATAGAGACGGGTATTACCGTTGATACGTACGTGGCTCAGGTAAGCCTGAGGTCCCTCTGTCACGCGCATCTCCAGGTCGATGGAATCGCCGTCGATATTCACTTCGGCAGGATTGATGTTAGAGAACACGTAACCATTGTTGTAATAGAGGTTGCCCACAGCATCTTCATCTTCCTGCAATCGCTTGCCCAGGAGTTTCTGGTTATATACATCGCCCTTCTTCATGCCGAGCACGGCATTCAGATAGTCGGTAGCATATACGGTGTTGCCCACCCAGTTGATATTGCGGAGGAAGTAGCGCTTACCCTCATCTACCTTGACATACACGTTGACGTGCTTCTCGTCGAAGTTGCTTACGCTGTCTTCCAGGATCTGCGCATCACGATAACCATACTCGTAGTATTTGTCGATGAGTTTCTGCTTGTCTTCCTTCCATCTTTCAGGAGTAAACTTCTTCGATTTGAAGAAAGTAGCAAACTTGCCAGCCTCGTGGGTCTTGGCAAAGGCACCCTTCGAGAAGAGTCCACCCTTGATCTTTCTGTCCGAGAGTTTCTCGTTACCGTCGATGGTAATCTGGTGAACCTTGATTTTCTGTTTCTTATCTACGATTACGTCCAGGATTACCTGACCCTTGTTAGCCACATCATCGCGCTGGTTGATCTGGATTTCAGCATTCTTGAAGCCCTTGTCATCGAAGTATTTCTTGGCAAGGATCTTGGCACGGTCGAGCATATTAGGTGTTACCTGAGTACCCTTGACCATACCGAGCTTCTGCTCCATATCCTCACGCTCGCTTTTCTTCAATCCCACATAGTGGATATCAGAGATACGAGGTCTTACCGCGAGATAGATGTGAAGATAAAGTTTTTCACCCACGATAGAGTCGGCAGCGATAGCGACTTTAGAGAAGAGTCCATGTTTCCAATAGCGCTTGACGGCATTGGTAATAGCATCGCCTGGCACTTCAATCTCTTCTCCCACTGTCAGGCCCGAGATACCAGTGAGCACATAGTCTTCGTATCCTTCCACACCCGACACATTGATACCTCCAAGGGTCAAGGTGCGAGGGGTTCCGGCATACGAGATATCTGGATGTACTATCTTGTCCTGTGCCATAACCTGCACACTCGCCATGATGCCGAATAGCAGGATGAAAATCTTTCTTAGCTTGTTCATTTATACCTTATTATATATATAGTATCTATTTTTCGTCCTTTTTCCCCCTTTTACTTCTCTTCCTCTGCTTCTACCTGAGCCTCGGTCTTGCCAAAACGGCGCTGGCGCGACTGGTAGCTCTCGATAGCCTTGTGCAGGCACTCCTCGTTGAAGTCTGGCCAATAGGTATCGCAGAAATACAACTCAGAATAGGCAATCTGCCACAACAGGTAGTTGCTGATACGCAACTCGCCACCTGTACGGATCAGGAGCTCTGGGTCTGGCATGAAGTTGGTCTCCAGGTGCTTCTCGAAGTTTTCCTCGGTAAGCATCTTCTCAACCTCCTCATAGCTGGCGCCCTTCTCCATAGCCTCCTTCACGGTTTTCTTCATCGCATTCATGATTTCCCAGCGCGAAGAGTAGCTCAGGGCTACCACCATGGTCATGGCATCGTTCTTGGCGGTATGGTCCATGGTCTCCTGCAACTTGTCCTGCACAGCCTGTGGCAGACGCTTCAAGTCGCCGATGACACGGAACCGCACATTGTTCTTCATGAAGATCTCATCCTCCAGAGAAGTCAGCACCAGTCCCATCAGGGCAGAAATCTCGTCGGCAGGACGATTCCAGTTTTCTGTAGAGAAAGTATAGAGAGTAAGGTACTTCACACCGAGGCGAGTACATTCTGATGTAATGCAACGCACTGCGTCAACTCCAGCCTGATGGCCGTAGCTGCGATCCTTACCTCTTTCTGTTGCCCAGCGTCCATTGCCATCCATGATGATAGCGATGTGCTCAGGTATTCTGTTCATATCCAAGTTGTTCATATCTTATTCTTTAATTAAGAGTTCTTATTCTTCTTTATTACACGTTTTACACTTTGCGCTGAAACTGTAGGTGAACGAGACTTGCAGCATGGAGTAGCAGTCCTGGTTTTTCCAGAGTCCGCTGCTCTTGATGCCATAAGGGTCTTTCACCCCATCCAGTTCATCGCTCAGCGAGAAATGGATGCTCCAATCTACGCCTACGTTCATCCGTTCGTTTATCTTGTATTTCGCCCCGATGCCTAGAGGCACGTTGGCGGTAAACACATTCTTCTGTTCTCCTTTCACAAAGGTGGCTCCCAGCCCTCCGAAGATGAAAGGCACCAGCCTCCTGGCTCCTCTGTAGTCCCTGCCTGTGCCATAGAGCCAGAAGTTGTACTCGAAGGCGAGGCTCATATCCACCAGGGTATTGCTGAAGGAGTAGGCTTTCCCATCCAGGTCGGGATAATCGGTCTTCACCTTGTCGTTAGAACCTTTCAGCTTGCCCAGCCCCAGGTTGAACCGCAGATCCTTGTAGGGATCGAAGTTGTATCTTCCCACGATAGCAGCCATCGGCTGCTGATGGGCAAGAATATTGCCGTTCAGGTCGCCTTCGTAGGCAACCAGTCCCACGCCGGCACCCATTTCCATACGATACTGGTAATCGTCCTGTGCCCTCATCACCTGCAACGGCAAGAGGAACAAGACCGGCAGCAACAAGCATTTACACAAGTTTCTCCTCATGTCTATACCTTCCGCGATATGAATATGATTCCCGACGACGGTCTTACTCGAAGATGGTCTGGTCCTTGATCCAGCCATCCTTGTTGAAGCGGCCCTTCCATACGCTGCCGTTTCTTACTACCCAGTAGAAGTTGTCCTTGTCGCGGCAGAAGCCGAAGCGCTGGGTGGCAGCAGAGAATCCGGCTGGCATGGTTACGAGCGTATCTACACCCCATGTCAGTCCGTTGTTCTTGCTCTTATACCATTTGCCGTTGCTGCCGAGAGCTACGAAGCCAGAATCAGCACCACAGACGAGCACCTGATCCATCATTGGCATCTTGCCACTCTGGTAAGCATCATATTCTATATAGTTCCATGCGCTCTCTGAAGCATTGGCAGAATAATCAGCCACATGATTCCAGAGCGTAGCGATGGTATCGCCATAGCTTGCATCACGGGTACCGAGCAGGAGAACATTCTCTACATTCTTCACAGAAGCGATGGTAGAAACATTCATGCTCAGGTTCTGGGTAGGAAGGAGTGAGAGGTCAGCATCCATCTTCTGGGCAGCCCAGGTTGCGCCATTGTCCTTAGACACGGCGATGCCTGTAGCGGTGAAGGCATAGAGATACTTGCTGCTGGCACCTACCAACTGCTTGAGCTGGCTATCCTCGCCTACCTGATTCCAGGTTGCAGCATCGGCAGAAGCATACACCTTGCCATCAGAGAGGATATAGAGCTGATCGCCCATCTGCACCGCGTTCTGATAATCGACAGCTGCGAAAGTCTGGTTGGCTGTTACCTCCGCCCAGTTGTTACCATCGCTTGCAGCACTCTTGTATATCTTCATTCCCCCGAGGGTCTTGCCAAATACATAGATATGGCTTCCCAGGGCAAGCACCTTCAAGTCGCTGAGTGCAGCGAGCTGCTCATTGAGTTGAGCCTTGGCTTGCCAGTTGAACTCATTGCCTTCCTGCTGATGCACATTCACCTTTACGGTGTAAGTAACGTAGGCATTGAGCGAGTTGTTATATACACGAACCTGTCGTGGCTGAGAGAAGTCGATGGAATCTGTGCTGGAATAATACTTTGCCGAGTCAATCTTCTCAGGGTAATCCTTGTGCATGATGAAGATTGGGCTGCTGTTCTTGCTGCTGATGGTAGCCAATACGGCAGCGGTCCTTGTCTTGGTAGGCAAGGAATCTACGTTATAGATATGGCGGGTAGCCTGATCTATATAAAAATGATAGTTAGCTCCATTCACTTTATCAGCGATCAGAGTATCCTTGCCTGCAGTAGTCTTCGTGTATCTACTGAGCTTTCCCAAAGAGAAACTCGTGATGGCTGTATCATTTGTATATTCTACTACCGTCTCGTCGCTGTTCAAGCATGAAGAGAGCGACAAAGTAGCTGCAACAAGTGCAATAAAAGCTAAAAATTTACTTTTCATTCTATCCAATTTTTCTTTTTAGCTGCAAAATTACAGAGAATTCTTTAAAAAATCGCCCTTTTCTCCTTATTATTATGCAATTTATTGATTTTAGGGGCATTTTTTATATTTTTTAGTGATTTAGAGGAGTAAAAACGAAGAAATCCCGCTTCTTTTGCAAGAAACGGGATTCCATATACAGTATGAATTCGAAATGTCGAATTAGAGCTGTGGACCAGCTGCAACGAGAGCCTTACCAGCCTCGTTGTTTGTGTACTTAGCGAAGTTCTTGATGAAACGAGCAGCCAAATCCTTAGCCTTCTCCTCCCACTGAGAAGCCTCAGCGTATGTATCACGTGGATCGAGGATCTTAGGATCTACGCCTTCCAACTGTGTAGGAACTACGAAGTTGAAGAATGGGATAGTCTTTGTAGGAGCTGCGTCGATTGAGTGGTCGAGGATAGCGTCGATGATACCACGTGTATCGCGGATAGAGATACGCTTGCCTGTACCGTTCCAACCTGTGTTAACGAGGTATGCCTTAGCATTGTTCTTGTTCATCTTCTTAACCAACTCCTGAGCGTACTTTGTTGGGTGCAACTCCAAGAATGCCTGACCGAAGCAAGCAGAGAATGTTGGAGTAGGCTCTGTGATACCGCGCTCTGTACCAGCCAACTTAGCTGTGAAGCCAGAGAGGAAGTAATACTTAGTCTGCTCAGCGTTCAAGATAGATACTGGTGGCAATACACCGAATGCATCTGCTGAGAGGAAGATAACCTGCTTAGCAGCTGGACCCTGAGAGAATGGACGCTGGATGTTCTTGATGTGGTAGATAGGATAAGATACACGAGTATTCTCGGTAACAGTCTTATCTGCGAAGTCAATCTTACCATCCTTAGCTACAGTTACGTTCTCGAGGAGAGCGTCACGTGTGATAGCACCGTAGATATCTGGCTCAGACTCCTTGTCGAGGTTGATAACCTTAGCGTAGCAACCACCTTCGAAGTTGAACACACCCTCGTCGTCCCATCCGTGCTCATCGTCACCGATCAACTTACGCTTAGGGTCTGTTGACAATGTAGTCTTACCTGTACCAGAAAGACCGAAGAAGATAGCTGTGTTCTCACCGTTCATATCGCAGTTAGCAGAGCAGTGCATAGAAGCCATACCCTTCAATGGCAAGAAGTAGTTCATCATAGAGAACATACCCTTCTTCATCTCACCACCATACCATGTGTTGATGATAACCTGCTCCTTAGATGTTACGTTGAAAGCAACGCAAGTCTCTGAGTTCAAGCCGAGCTCCTTGTAGTTCTCTACCTTAGCCTTAGAAGCGTTGTAAACAACGAAGTCTGGCTCGAATGCCTCGAGCTCCTCAGCTGTAGGACGGATGAACATGTTTGTTACGAAGTGAGCCTGCCAAGCAACCTCAACGATGAAACGAACAGCCATACGAGTATTCTTGTTAGCACCGCAGAAACCATCTACAACATAGAGGTTCTTGTTGCAGAGCTCCTTAACAGCGAGGTCCTTCACTGTACCCCAAACCTCCTCAGACATTGGGTGGTTATCATTCTTATATTCATCAGTAGTCCACCATACAGTGTCCTTTGAGTTCTCATCCATTACGATGTACTTATCCTTAGGTGAACGACCTGTGTAGATACCAGTCATAACGTTAACTGCACCTAATTCTGTCTGCTGACCCTTCTCATAACCTTCGAGGCCAGCCTTTGTCTCCTCCTCGAACAACTTCTCGTAAGAAGGATTGTGAGCGATTACTGTAGCACCAGTAATGCCGTACTTTGTCAAATCTAACTTTGCCATTTTTTCTAAATGTATTTAAGTTGTGAAATATTTTTTTCTGAAACTTTATCCTAATATTCAAAATGGGATTTCCAAAACCCTTTTTTCCTAAAACCGCCGCAAAGTTACAAAAAATATGTTTTATGGCAAAGATTCTTAGATAATATTCTTGCATTTTAAAACCTTTTTAGGTTAAAGAATTAAAAAATCGACCCATTCATCTATAATTTGCCATATTGACTTTGCAAATATTCGCCGCAAATCTGCTTCATCTAAATTCATTTTCCACCTATTATATATATAGGGGTTCAGAAGGCACATAAAAGCCTATGGATGACACCAGAAGAAGCCGGAAGAAAAAAAATAACGGAAAACATTTTGCGGTTTCCGGATTTTGCCTTATCTTTGCAACACCTTTGCTGCATCTTTACTGATGATTCCTGCAGGAATAAACATCGATCAAAATAACAAGAATATATAAATACTACGACTTATGAAAATTAATAATCTGAGCGAGCATAACTGCATCATCAACCGCTATCTGGCTGAGATGCGCGACTGCGAGTATCAAAAGAACCGACTCCTCTTCCGCAACAACATCAAGAGAATCGGCGAGTATGAGGCCTTCGAGATTTCAAAGACCCTGAATTACGAGAACAGAGACGTGACTACCCCTCTTGGTGTAGCCCAGGTTAATTTCCCTACCGACAAGATTGTCATCGGTACGATCTTCCGTGCCGGTCTGCCTTTCCATGAGGGTTTCCTCAATATCTTCGACCACTCCGGCAAGCTTTCTGTACGGGCCTGTTCCACAGGCTTTCAGACGTTCTTTGATCGTCGGTACAACATCCTTTCCGATATAACGTGAATCCGTTCGCGGATATGTAAGTACCTTATGATTTTCATAAAGCCGCTGCATAATATTCAGAGTTTCCTTTGCAGACAATCCAAACCGTTTGTTCGCATCCCTCTGCAGTTCGGTCAGATCATAAAGCAGCGGTGGATAAACTTTTTTCTCTTTCTTTTCTGTCTTTCTGATGATCAGACTGTGCTTCTCACATTCCTTTTTTATCTCCTGGGCACGCTCCTTCTGATAGGTACGAAGGCTGCCTGTTTTTCCTTCTTTCCAGGTAAAAGTAATACCGTC
>ERZ507028.457-NODE-457-length-15377-cov-4.599922_pt1 | contig 15377 bp, 14 predicted proteins | sample MGYA00512875_ERZ507028 | MGnify/ENA metagenome assembly ERZ507028 | reverse complement strand
CGCCGTCGCGGCGTCGCCGGAGCGTGATGAGGATCGCCCCGCCGCGCGTGTCGGCTGCGAATTCAGCGCCGGCCAGCGGCACGACCTCTATACGGGCGATGTCGGCCGCGGTCAGGCTGCGCAGGTAGGAGGTGGTTTCCTCCGCCGAACCTTTCAGCTCGCGGCCGTCCACGTAGACTTTCGTACCGCCGGCACCGTTGATCGAGATGCCGTTGTCGCCCAACCATACGCCCGGCGCCCGTGCCAGTAGTTCGGTGCCGTCCTGTCCCGCGAGTGCGGGCGTGTCGCCGATGTTGACCACGAAGCGGTCGGCCTGCCGCGTTATGGTCTGTAACTGCGGCCTGCCGAACGAGGAGGTCTGGCCCGACCTGGCCGATTATGACCAGGCCCGGCCGGCGGGCTATTTCGCAACGATTTTGGTGAAGGAGGGGTAAGATATGGTCCATTTTGTAGGAGCCGGGCCGGGTGCGCCCGACCTCATCACCCGGCGGGGCGCGGCCCTGCTGCAGGAAGCCGACTGCATCATTTATGCGGGCAGTCTGGTCAACCCGGCTCTGCTGGGGCTGGCGAAGCCGGAGTGCGCCGTTTACAACAGCGCCGAGATGACGCTGGAACAGGTGCTGGACGTGATGCGCCGGGTGGAAGCCGCAGGCGGGACCACCGTGCGGCTCCATACCGGCGACCCCTGCCTGTATGGGGCCATCCGGGAGCAGATGGACGCACTGGATGCGGACGGCATCCCCTACGATGATACCCCCGGCGTGTCCAGCTTTTGCGGGGCGGCGGCGGCGCTGAACGCCGAGTACACCCTGCCCACCATCAGCCAGACCGTGATCATCACCCGGATGGAGGGGCGCACCCCGGTGCCGGAAAAGGAGAAGCTGGCCAGCCTTGCCGCCCATGGGGCAACCATGGTGATCTTCCTCTCCATCGGCCTCATCGACAAGGTGCAGCAGGCCCTGCTGGCAGGCGGAGCCTACACGCCGGAGACCCCTGCCGCCGTGGTCTACAAGGCCAGCTGGCCGGAGCAGAAGGTGGTGCGCTGCACCGTGGGCACGCTGGCCGGGAGCACCCGCGCCAACGGCATCACCAAGACGGCGCTCATCGTGGTGGGGGAATTTCTGGGCACCCGGTATGAGCGGAGCAAGCTCTACGACCCAACCTTTACGACGGAGTTCCGCAAGGGGGCAGACCAGTGACCCGCGCCTATCTCGCCTTTACGGAAAAAGGGCTGGCGCTGGCCCAAAAGCTGGCCAGTGCCCTGCCCGGCACTGTGGCCCGCTGCGGCCATGGCGGGCCTAGCCTTGCCGATTGGGCTGCGGAGCAGTTCGCCCATGCGGATGCCCTGATCTTTGTGGGGGCTGTGGGCATTGCGGTGCGGGCCATTGCGCCCCACTGCCGGAACAAGGCGGTGGACCCCGCCGTGGTGGTGCTGGACGAGTGCGGCCATTTTGCGGTGCCGATCCTTTCGGGCCATCTGGGCGGGGCCAACGATCTGGCCCGGGCGCTGGCGGCGGTCTGCGGTGCGGTGCCGGTCATTACCACGGCCACCGATGCCAACGGTGTGTTTGCCGTGGATGCGTGGGCCAGGCACCAGAACTGCGCCGTGCTGGAGCCGGAGCGCATCAAGCGTGTCAGCAGCAGGCTGCTGGCGGGCGGGCCGGTGCGGTACCGGTCGGAATTCCCCATTGCCGGGCAGGCCCCTGCCGGGGTGGTCCCGGCGGGGGAGGCAGAGCGCGCTGACTTTGCCCTGACCCTTTTCCCGGCGGGCGATGCGCTGCACCTGATCCCGAAGATCGGTGTGCTGGGCATCGGGTGCAGGCGGGGGACAAGCGCCGCACAGCTGGAAGCGGCCTTTGCACAGTTCTGCGCGGCCCACGGCCTTGCAGCAGTGTGCATCACGGCGGCAGCCAGCATCGATCTGAAAGCCCATGAGCCGGGCCTGCTGGAATTTTGCAGAATCCACGGCTGGCCGGTGCAGTTCTATTCTGCCGCACAACTGCAGAACGCCCCCGGGCAGTTCACACCTTCGGCCTTTGTCCGGAGCGTGACCGGTGTGGACAATGTCTGCGAGCGGGCGGCGGTGCTGGCGGCAGGCGGCACGATCATTCTTCCCAAACAGGCGGGCAACGGCGTGACCTTTGCGCTGGCGCTTCGTCCCTTTGCCCCGGATTGGAGGTGGCAGGATGCCTAATGTTGTTTTTGTTGTCGGGCTTGGGCCCGGGGATCCCCGGTTTCTGACCGCACAGGCGCAGAGCGCCTTAACGCAAGCCGAGGTGCTGTGCGGCTATACGGTCTATCTGGATCTGGTGCGCCCCTACTTCCCGGACAAGCTCTATTATTCCACCGGCATGACCAAGGAAATCGACCGCTGCCGCTGGGCGCTGGAAACGGCCCGGAGCGGCAGGGCGGTGGCGCTGGTCTGCTCGGGAGATGCTGGGGTCTACGGCATGGCAAGCCCTCTGCTGGAGCTGGCTGAGCACTTCCCGGATGTGACGGTGGAGGTGGTGCCCGGCCTGACCGCTGCCCTGAGCGGCGGTGCAGTGCTGGGTGCCCCGCTGGCCCACGATTTCTGTGTGCTCTCCCTCTCTGACCGGCTTACGCCGTGGGAGGTCATTGAGCGGCGGCTGGCGGCAGCAGCCATGGGGGATTTCTGCATCGCGCTGTACAACCCCTCCTCCAAGGGGCGGCCGGACTATCTGGCGCGGGCGGTGCGCATCCTGCTGGCAAACGGCAAAGCACCCGGAACAGTCTGCGGCATCGTGCGGAACATTGGCCGGGAGGGGCAGGAAAGCCGCGTTCTGACGCTGGCTGCGCTGGAAACTACCCCGGTGGATATGTTCACCACCGTGTTTGTCGGCAACGCCCAGACCCGCCAGCTGAGCGGGCGGATGGTCACGCCGCGGGGGTACCGCGCATGAGGGCCGTGGTATTCAGCGGCACCACCGAGGGCCGTGTGTTTTCAAAGCAGCTGGCCGCACTGGGAGCCGAGGTACTGGTCAGCGTGGCCACCCCGCTGGGGCAGGAAGAGCAGGGGAGCACCCCCGGCGTCACCGTCCGGTGCGGGCGGCTCCTGCCCGATGAGATGGCTGCGCTCTTGGGGGATGCCGCCCTCTGCATCGACGCCACCCACCCCTACGCCACCTCCATCACCGAGAGCATCTCCACGGCCTGCCGGGAGACGGAGACGGAATATCTGCGTCTGCTGCGGCAATCCTCCCAGCAGACGGAGGATGTGGTCTGCGTGGAGAACGCGGCGGCTGCCGCCGCGTTTCTGGCGCGCACGCAGGGCCATATCCTGCTGACCACCGGCAGCAAGGAGCTGGCAGCGTACAGTGCCATCCCCGATTTTGCCCAGCGGGTATACGCCCGGGTGCTGCCCATGGATGCCTCGCTGGAGGCCTGCCGCGCAGCGGGTCTGAAGGCCGCCCATATCATCGCCATGCAGGGGCCTTTCTCCGAGGAGATGGATCTGGCTACACTGCGGTTTGCCAACGCCGCATGGATGGTGACCAAGGACGGCGGCGAAGCCGGCGGCTTTCCTGCTAAGGTGTCCGCTGCCCGGAAGGCGGGCGCAGGCCTGGTGGTCATTGGCCGCCCGCCCCAGCGGGAGGGGCTTCCCTTTGCGGCGGTGCTGGATGTGCTGTGTAAGCGGTTCGGCTGCACCGTCCGGCCGCAGGTGCGGATCGTCGGCATCGGCCCCGGCAGCCGGGAGGCTATGACCCGTGAGGTCAGTGAAGCCATTGAGAAGGCGGACTGTCTCATCGGCGCAAAACGGATGCTGGAGGCTGTGGCGCGCCCGGGACAACACACCTGCGACGCCATTGCGCCGCAGGATATTGCGGACTTTATCCGCACCCACCGGGAGTACCGCCGCTTCGCGGTGGTCATGTCCGGGGATACCGGCTTTTTCAGTGGCACGAAAAAGCTGCTGCCGCTGCTGGAGGGCTGCGACACGGCGGTGCTGCCGGGTTTGAGCTCGCTGTCCTATCTGTGCGCCCGGCTCCGAACCTCCTATGAGGATGTCCGGGTGGTGAGTCTCCACGGGCGGCAGCACAACATTCTGCCGGAGGTGCGGGCAGCCAGCCGCCTTTTTGTGCTGGTAGGCGGTGAGCGGGGCATCAACGACCTGTGCCGTAGGCTGACAGAGGGGGATCTGGGTCACGTTTCTGTGTATGTGGGGCAGCGGCTGGGCTACCCGGATGAGCGCATCGTGCGCGGCACGGCGGCGGAGCTGACGGATGGTGTCTATGCCCCTCTGAGCGTGGCGCTTATCGAAAACCCCCATCCCGACGCGGTGGTCACACCGGGTCTGCCGGACGATGCCTTTCTCCGCAGTGCGGAGGGAATGCCCGTGGTACCCATGACCAAAAGTGAGGTGCGGGCGGTGTGCCTTTCCAAGCTGCGGCTGACGGAGCGGAGCGTCTGCTGGGACATCGGCGCCGGTACCGGCTCAGTGTCGGTGGAAATGGCCTTACAGGCAAAGCAAGGGCATGTCTGCGCGGTAGAGCGGCGTGAGGACGCCGCGGCGCTGCTGGGGCAAAACCGTAATCGGTTTGCATTGGAAAACTTGCAGGTGGTCTGCGGCAGCGCGCCGGAGGCCTGCGTCGGTCTGCCAGCCCCCACTCACGCATTCATCGGCGGCAGTGCCGGCAATATGCACGAGATCGTGGCGCTGCTGCTGACAAAAAATCCCCATGTCCGCATCGTGGCCACGGCCGTTTCCCTGGAGTCCGTGGCTGAGCTGACGGACTGCCTGACGGCGTTCCCATTTGCACAGACGGAGGTGGTGTCCCTGCAGGCAGCGCGGGACAGAAAAGCCGGAGACTACCACCTGATGAGCGGACAGAATCCCATTTATATTTTTACAATGCAGGGCGGAGGAGAAACGGCATGATGTGGTCGCTTGCGGCACTTGTTATCGGCTTTTGCATAGACCTTCTGGTGGGCGACCCTCATGGCTTTCCCCATCCGGTCGTTCTGATTGGAAAATGTATCAGTGTGTTGGAGCGGGGGCTGCGGTGCATATGCCCCAAAACGCCCTCCGGTGAGCGGGCGGCGGGCGCCATCCTGTGGGGCGCGGTGGTCATCGTGTCCACCGCCGTCCCGGCTCTGCTGCTGTGGCTGAGCGGTCTGGTCAGCCCGTGGCTGCGTCTGGCGCTGGAAAGCGTGATGTGCTGGCAGATCTTGGCCGTCAAGTCCCTGCGGGACGAGAGCATGAAGGTCTATGACGCGCTGGAGAGCGGGGATTTGGCCGCCTCCCGCCATGCCGTTTCCATGATCGTGGGGCGGGATACCGACCGGCTGGACGATGCCGCCGTGACCCGTGCCGCCGTGGAAACGGTGGCAGAGAACACCTCCGACGGCGTGGTGGCGCCGCTGCTCTTCCTGGCCATCGGCGGCGCGCCGCTGGGATTTTTCTATAAGGCGGTGAACACCATGGACTCCATGCTGGGGTATGTGGAGCCACCCTATAAGAACATCGGTCTGGTACCCGCCAGGGCGGACGATGTGGTGAATTATATCCCGGCGCGGCTGTCCGCCCTGCTGATGCTGACGGCGGGCGGCCTGATGGGACTGGATATTTCAGCGGGCTGGCGGATCTTCCGCCGCGACCGCCGGAAGCACGCCAGTCCCAACTCGGCGCAGACGGAATCTGTCTGCGCCGGGCTTCTGGGTCTGCGTCTGGCCGGGGATGCGTGGTACCACGGCGTGCTGCACAAAAAAGAGTATATCGGCGACGCATCGCGGGAGATCACCCACGAGGACATCCCCCGTGCGTGCCGCCTGATGACCGTCACAGCGGTTCTCACCCTGCTTTTAAGCTGTGCGGCCAAGCTGCTCTTTGCGCTGTAAAGGAGACATAGATGCTGTATCAAACAGAAAATCAACACGGCGGCGATGTATACGGCGGCGGTATCACGCTGGATTTTTCCGCCAACACCAACCCCCTGGGTACGCCTCCCAGCGTACTGGAGGCGGTGTGCCGGGCTCTGCCCCAGCTGCACCGCTACCCCGACCCCTACTGCCGCCGGCTGGTGCAGGCTATCGCAGGCCATGAGCAGGTGCCGGCGTCCTATATTCTCTGCGGAAACGGCGCGGCAGACCTGATCTACGCATACTGCGCCGCCCTGCGGCCCCGGACGGCGGTGGAGCTTGCCCCCACCTTTATGGAATATAGCTCGGGACTGGCACAGGTGGGCTGCCGCGTAGAGCGGTATTTCCTGCATCAGGCGCAGAATTTCGATCTGGACGAGAGGTTTCTGTCCTTCTTAGAGGAGAAAAAACCGGAGGCGGTATTCCTCTGTAGCCCCAACAACCCTACCGGACGGCTGATTCCGCTCCCGCTGCTGGAGCAGATTCTGCAATACTGCGCGGCACAAGGGGCGCATCTGTTTCTGGACGAGTGCTTTCTCGATCTCACGGAGGACGGCGTCAGCGCCAAGTCCCTTCTGGCAGCGCATCCGGCGCTGCTGCTCCTGAAGGCCTTTACCAAGAGCTACGGCATGGCGGGCATCCGGCTGGGGTACTGCCTGTGCGCCGACAGCACGCTGCTGCACCGCATGGCAAGCGCGTCCCAGCCGTGGAACGTATCCTCGCTGGCGCAGAGCGCCGGTGTGGCGGCGCTGGCGGAGCGGGACTTCCTGCAAAGGACGCTGTCCCTCGTCCGCCGGGAGCGGCAGTGGCTCACGGATAACCTGACGGCGCTGGGCTTCTGGGTATGCCCGTCCCATGCCAATTACCTGCTGTTCCGCGGGCCGATGGGGCTGCGGGAGGGTCTGCTGCGGCAGGGTATCGCCATCCGTGGCTGTGGGAATTACAGCGGGCTGGGCGACGGGTGGTATCGCATTGCGGTGCGGCCTCACGGGGAAAATGAAGCATTGATAACGGCCATCCGGCAATTCTGCAAGGAGAAATCACAATGGCAATGAATATTATGATACAGGGAACCATGTCCAATGCGGGAAAGAGCCTGCTGGCGGCGGGACTCTGCCGCGTTTTGAAGCAGGACGGCTACCGCGTAGCGCCGTTCAAGAGCCAGAACATGGCGCTGAACTCCTTCATTACCAAGGACGGCGGCGAGATGGGCCGGGCGCAGGTGGTGCAGGCAGAGGCCGCCGGGATCGAGCCGGATACCCGCATGAATCCCATCCTGCTCAAGCCCACCACCGACGTGGGCAGTCAGGTCATCATCAACGGACAGGTGCGGGGCAATATGCAGGCCATGGAGTACTTCCGCCGCAAGCGGGACTACATCCCCGCTGTGCTGGAGGCCTACAACAGTCTGAACTCAGAGTATGACGTGATCGTCATTGAGGGGGCAGGCAGTCCCGCGGAGATCAATCTCAAGCAGGATGATATCGTCAATATGGGCCTTGCCAAGCTGGTGGACGCGCCGGTGCTGCTGGTAGGCGACATCGACCGGGGCGGCGTGTTCGCCCAGCTCTACGGCACGGTGGCGCTGCTGGAGGAGGACGAGCGCCGCCGCATCAAGGGCGTGGTGGTCAACAAGTTCCGGGGCGACCGGGCCATTCTGGAGCCGGGTCTGAAAACGCTGGAGGAGCTGTGCGGCATCCCGGTGGCGGGGGTCATCCCCTACGCCCATATAGACATCGACGATGAAGACAGCCTGACCGAGCGGTTTGACCGCTCCAAAGAGCGAAAACTCTTGGATATCGCGGTAATCCGTGTGCCGCGCATCTCCAATTTCACGGATTTCAGCCCCTTCGAACATTACGGAAACGTGTCGCTGCGCTATGTGGATCAGGTGAGCGACCTGCACCAGCCGGACATGATCCTGCTGCCGGGTACCAAGAGCACCATTGCCGACCTGCGGTGGCTGCGGCAGTCCGGTCTGGAGGCGGCCATTTTGAAGGCGGCTGACGCCGGCACGCTGGTTTTCGGCATCTGCGGCGGCTATCAGATGCTGGGGCGCACCGTGTCCGACCCGGAGCAGGTGGAGGCCGCCGGTGTCACGGAGATCAACGGTTTGGGCCTGCTGGAGATGGACACCGAATTCCGGGGTGAAAAGGTGCAGACCCAGACGCAAGGCGTCTTTCACGGTGTGGAGGGAATGCTCTCCGGCCTGAACGGACTCGCCTACGAAGGGTACGAGATCCACATGGGCCGCAGTCAGCAGCAGATGCCCGCCCTCACCGGCAGCAGAAACGTATACGGCAGCTATGTCCACGGCATTTTTGACGCGCCGGGCATCACGGATACGATCCTGAAAGCACTGTGCGCCAGAAAGGGCGTGTCCTTTGACGCACTGGCAACCTTTGACGCCTGCGGCTACAAGGAACGGCAGTACGACCTGCTGGCGGACGTGGTACGCGGCGGACTGGATATGTCCTTTGTCTACCGGGTGCTGCGCCGGGAAGTATAACGAAACAAGTTCCAATGGAAAAAGGGGGAGAGACTTGAGCAGGATATTATGCGTGATTGACGGCATGACGGATCCCCACTTTCAGGTGGAGCGATATGGCCATCTGGCGTCCATGGGTTCGGTGCGGTATGTGGATACCTGCGGCGGCTTCCCACCGGAAACACTGCACTGCGTACTGCGCCTGTTGGGGGTAACGGATCTGCCGGTACATCTCCGAGGCTATGTAGAGGCGCTGGGGGCCGGAATCCCCGTCCGGCCCGATGACCTGCTACTGCGGGGCAGCTGCTACACGCTGGATGGAGAGGGCTGCTGTACCATGCCTTGCTGTGCCCCGGCAAAGGTAGAGGATCCTGCATTTACCTATTACCGGCTGGGCGGCTATCAGGCACTGCTGGTATTTCCCCACATGGCGCATACTGTGAATAACATTGTAACGCAGATTCCTTCCGGCGGGCAGCGGGCACTGTGCCCGCAGGGAAGCTTGGTACTGCGCCATGCCTTTGAAAGACTGCTGACGAAAGAACGATGTATGCTTCTGTGGGGACAGTCTGTTCCGGTAGCACTGCCGCCATTTCCCCAGAAGAGCGCCGTGATCTGCGGCAAGGAGTTGGTAAAGGGGATTGCCCGGCTGCTGCACATGGAGCTTTTCCCGGTAAAGGGGGCTACTGGCGATGTGGATACGGATCTGGACGCCAAGACAGAGGCAGCCCTGCGAGCGGCGGAACGCTACCCCTTTGTGCTGCTGCATATCAACGGGGCGGATGAAGCGGCCCATCGCCACGATTCGGCGGAAAAGGAGACTTTCCTGCGCCGGGTCGATGATAGGGTGCTCTCCCGGCTGTTGGCGTCTGAGCATGAGATTGTGGTGGCCTCCGACCACGGAGCTGATCCAGAAAGCGGAGCCCATCTGGGTGGCCCACAGCCTTTTTTTACCAGCCGTTAAATGGTAATAGTCAAAATATGAAGACTGCATAACGGCGGCAAGGCTTAAAATCAAAACCTCTGGCTTATCCGTAATCTCATTAAGATAAGCAATAATCCAGACCGCCGATAGGGCGGTCTGGGTTATTTTTGCAAAAAAATCAAAAAAACACTTGACAATTTGATAAAAATCGGAAGCTTCGCCTTGAGAGGAATTTCAAGGAGACCACGCCGATGAGAAACTACCCGAACACCCTGAAAAGAAAGCTTCTGGATACCATATAAGAAACGCATGGGAGGATATCCAGGAGAAACTTCTGGCAGGACGAATCGCGGATTACAGTGAGAAGCTGGAAGCTCTGGGTCAGAAAGCCACAGACTACCTTCCCGCCGAATTGGAGAAATTCAAGGAGGCTACCGGCTATGAGGAATGGCTGGATTTTGACCCGGAAGCTGTCCGGGAAGGACTTGAAAACCCGGACAAATCCCGCATTGATGAAATGCTAGCCTTTGCGGAAAAGGCGGAGCGGGAATATGCCGCCGAGGCGGCAGCCTATGAGCAGACCCCGGCGGATATTGCAGAACAGGCCCGGGCTGTCTACGGGGAGCCGGAGAAAATGACCGTTCTGGTGGTGGAGCCGTTGAAGGAGCCCTATGTAAAACAAATCGACCCCGGCTACAAATCCATGCAGGCGGAAGTCGATGGAACCATCTGGAATGGGCGTTCTTCCTGGGCGGGAACGGGAGGCGGCAGTATCATCCACTCTGTCAACGCTGTGTATATGGCTGTAAACAGAGCTTCCGGGTAAAACAGTGAATCTGTTTCCACCGACATGTTCCTGTCCACCGTTCGCAAGTACACGCGGGCAAAGAAACTGACACCCCGAATGCTCAATGAGCTGATCCAGCGCATTGAGGTACACCAGGCCGAAAGGATTGATGGCGAGTGGGTTCAAAAACTGACCATCTACTACAACTGCATTGGGGCCCTGTTCATCCCGGATACCGATACTCTGCCTACCCCAGATGTGACAGTGAATACCCGCAAGGGCGTATTCGTTACCTACGAACCGGCGCAAAATGAGCAATAAAATAACGAGTATTCTTACAGAATGTCAAATCCTATAAGAACACTCGTTATGGTGCGGGCAACAGGACTCGAACCTGCACGCTTTTGGCAGTGGAACCTAAATCCACCGAGTCTACCAATTCCACCATGCCCGCTTATTTCCGCCGGATGCGCCGCTGTCTGCTTCCCATCCGGCCTTCCGGGTTATCTTAACACGAACATAAGTCATTGTCAATCCGATTCATTTTTCTTTTTTCGCAGTCTGTTTTGCCTATTCTGCCCTGAGAAAACGGCATGTATGGGATTTTATACCGTTTATTTGCCTTTTTATCCTTGACATTCCCTCCCAATGCTAGTAGAATAGATTCGGTATGGTGTACGCTGCGCCGCTTTCCGGGCGCCGCGTTTCATTGATAACCGGCGGTGGAGCCGGGGTATGCGTTTGCGCCTCATGGCGTCTGATTTTGCACAAAAAGTTGCCGGCCGGTGTCTCCGGCTGGCTGTTATGCTTAATTTCACATGGGGATCAATGCGCCACCCCTTCTGCCCTTATTTTTTAAGAAGGAGGTGTGCTGCAAATTTATGGAATGGTATCATTTTCTCATCATCGCCGTTGGCATTCTGGTGGGACTGGGCGTCGGCTTCGGCCTTGGCATCGGTTACCGCAAGAAGGTCGCTGAGCGGGAGATCGGCTCTGCCGAAGCAGAGGCTACCCGTTTGATCAACGAGGCTATCCGTTCCGGTGAAAACCGCAAGAAGGAAATGCTTCTGGAAGCCAAGGACGAAATCCATAAATCTCGCACAGAACACGACAAGGAAGTCAAAGAACGCCGCGCCGAGCTAAGCAAGCAGGAGCGCCGTCTGGAACAAAAGGAAGCCACTCTGGACAAGAAGACCGAAGCCTTTGAACGCAAGGAAGAGGAGCTTGCCAAGCGCCTCCAGAAGGTCTCCGAGACTCAGGCACAGGCCGACCAGCTCAAGCAGCAGCAGCTGACGGAGTTGGAAAAGATTTCCGGTCTGACACAGGATCAGGCAAAGGAATTTCTGCTTCACAGCATTGAGGACGAGGTTCGTCACGAAGCCGCCATGAAGATCAAGGAGATCGAGGCGCAGCTAAAGGACGAGGCCGAGGAAAAGGGCCGCGAGATCATCGCCACCGCGATTCAGCGCTGCGCCGCTGATCACGCCGCCGAGACCACCGTCTCCGTGGTCACGCTGCCCAACGACGAGATGAAGGGCCGCATCATCGGCCGGGAAGGCCGGAACATCCGCACACTGGAGACCATTACCGGCGTCGATCTGATCATCGACGATACCCCCGAAACCATCACCGTTTCCAGCTTTGACCCCGTCCGTCGGGAGATTGCCCGGCTGGCACTGGAGAAGCTCATTGTGGACGGACGTATTCATCCCACCCGCATTGAGGACATGGTGGAAAAGGCGCGCAAGGAAGTTGACCGCACTATCCGCGAAGAGGGCGAGCGCGCCTGCTATGAGACCGGCGTTCACAATCTGAACCCCGAGCTGGTCAAGATTCTGGGACGCCAGAAGTACCGTACCTCTTACGGTCAGAACGTTCTGAATCACTCTATTGAGGTTGCCCATATCGCCGGTCTGATGGCCGCGGAGCTTGGCGTGGACGTCGCCATGGCAAAGCGTGCCGGCTTGCTCCATGACTTGGGCAAGTCCATTGACCACGAGGTGGAAGGCAGCCATGTACAGCTGGGCGCCGATCTTGCCCGGAAGTACAAGGAAAACCCCGTCATCGTCAACGCCATCGAAGCCCACCATGGCGACGTGGAACCCAAGACCGTCATTGCGGTTCTGGTACAGGCTGCCGATGCCATTTCTGCCGCCCGTCCCGGCGCACGGCGTGAGAACGTGGAGAACTATATCCGCCGCCTGCAAAAGCTGGAAGAGCTGACCGGCTCCTATCCCGGTGTTGAAAAGGCTTATGCCATTCAGGCCGGCAGGGAAGTGCGGATCATGGTCAAGCCCGAGGTTGTGACCGAAGACAACATGATCCTGCTGGCGCGGGACGTTGCCAAGAAGATCGAGTCCGAGCTGGAATATCCCGGACAGATCAAGGTCAACGTCATCCGGGAAACCAAAGCCGTGGAATACGCAAAGTAATCAAATCGATCATCCGCCTCCGGAGTTTAACTCCGGAGGCTTTTTTACGTCCGTTTGGGGCTGGCGGCTCTTTTCCCAAAAACGATTTTCAATTTCTTTTCTTTCTTGTTTTACTTTCCTCTTTACGAACGGGGAAAAGTGGTGTACAATATTCCTATCGTTTATTTTGGGGGTGGTACGTTTGAATTGTTTGAAGTGCGGCCGTGAAATTGAGGAGGGGCAGGTTTTCTGCAACGACTGCCTTGTGCAGATGGCAAAGTACCCGGTCAAGCCCGGGACTGCCGTTCAGCTTCCGTCCCGTGGAAGCGCTGCCGTTTCAAAGAAGGTTCATTCCCGCCGCCGCACCAAGGCCGCGCCGGAGGAACAGCTGAAAGCGCTGAAGAAACGCATCCGTATCCTGTCCGCGCTCCTGTCTGTCTGTGTGGTGCTGCTGATCGTTCTTTCCGTCGTCACGCTCCGGTACATGAGCGCAAACCGTCTCCTGCCGGGGCAGAATTACTCCGCCGTTACCACTACTGTGGCCACCGAGGGAAGCTGATGTTTCACGTGAAACATTTTGATTTTTGCGGGACATAACAGAAAGATAGAGGATGAAAACATGGGGAAAATAATTGCCGTGGTGAATCAGAAGGGCGGCGTGGGAAAAACCACCACCGCCGTTAATCTGACCGCCGCTCTGCACGATCTGGGACTGCGCGTTCTTCTGTGCGACTTTGACCCTCAGGCAAATGCCACATCCGGTCTGGGGCTGGACAAGCGCAAGTGCAAATACTCCATCTATGACGTGCTCATCAACGACGTTCCGGCGGAGGACGCCATTGTCTCCACGCCCTACGGGGACGTGCTTCCGTCCGCGTCCGATCTGGCGGGCGCTACCGTGGAACTGATCTCCGCCCAGCACCGGGAGCGGCAGCTGGACATGGCGCTGAACGGAATCAAGGAACGCTACGACTTGATCTTCGTGGACTGCCCGCCGTCATTGGAGCTGCTGACGCTGAACGCGCTGTGCGCAGCGGACGGAATTCTGGTGCCGGTGCAGTGTGAATATTTCGCGCTGGAGGGGCTAAGCGATCTTATGGCAACGCTTCGCACGGTAAAGCGCCGTATGAATCCCCGGCTGGAGGTTTTCGGCGTGGCGCTGACCATGTTCGATGGGCGCACGAACTTCTCGGCGCAGGTGTCTCAGGAGGTTCGGCGGCATTTTCCCGGGAAGGTGTTCTCCACGGTCATTCCCCGGAACATCCGGCTGGCGGAAGCGCCCAGCCACGGCGTTCCCATCACCGCCTATGACCGGATCAGCCGGGGAGCCGCCGCCTACCGGGCGATGGCGGAAGAAATTCAGCAAAAGCTGTGAAAGCGGAGAAAGGAGTAAGAATGGCATCACAGAAAGGACTAGGCAAGGGTCTGGGTGCGCTTCTGGGGGATTTCACCGAAGAGCCTCTGGAAAAAAGCGCGTATCAGCTGCTGCCTATTTACAAGGTAGAACCCAACCCCGATCAGCCCCGGCAGGGCTTTGACGAAGAAGAATTGCAGGCGCTGGCGGATTCCATCACCGTCCACGGCATCATTCAGCCCCTGACGGTGCGGGAAATGCCCAACGGCTACTATCAGATCATCGCCGGTGAGCGGCGCTGGCGTGCCGCCCGGATGGCGAACCTGAGCGACGTGCCCGCAGTCATCATCGAAGCCGACGACAAGAAGGCCATGGAGCTGGCGCTGATTGAGAACTTGCAGCGTCAGGATCTGAACCCTCTGGAAGAAGCGCTGGGGTATCAGACGCTGATGAACGAGTACGGCCTGACGCAGGAGGAAGCCGCCGGTCGGGTAGGAAAGTCCCGTCCCGCCGTGGCAAATGCTCTGCGGCTGCTGGGGCTGTGTCCCGAGGTGCAGGAGCGCGTCCGCAAGGGCGAGCTGTCCGCCGGTCACGCCCGGGCGATCCTGCAGCTGAAATCTGAGAAGAAGCAGCAGGAAGCCGCCCAGAAAATCGTTGCGCTGGGGCTGTCCGTCCGTCAGGCGGAGCTGCTGTGCAAGAACATGAGTAAGGAGCCCGTGCCCCAGAAAAAAGAAGTTTTTGCGGTGGACTATGTGGCCGAATGCGAAAAGTCTCTGAGCAAGCACCTTGGCCGGGGCGTCAAGATCGTCAATGGCAAGCGCAAGGGACGCTTTGAGCTGGAATTCTATGGGCAGGAAGATTTGCAGAATCTGCTGGACGCCCTGATGAAAATACAAAAATAAATTTCCGATTTAAGGAGAGGTAAACATCATGCTGGACATCAAGAAAATCAAGGAAAATCCCGACGCCGTCAAGGCCGGTCTGCGGGCAAAGGAAGTGGACTGCGACGCTACCGTTGACCGCATTCTGGAGCTGGACGCAAAGATCCGCACCCTGAAGACCAACACCGAGACCCAGACCGCCCAGAAAAACAAGCTGGCGAAGGAAAACGGCAAGCTCTTCGGCATGAAGAAGAAGGCCGAGAAAGAAGGCAAGGACGTGTCCGAGCTGGACGCCGCCATTGCCGCCAACAACGCCCAGTCCGTGCAGATTGCCGAGGCGATCGAGCAGGAGCTGACCGAGCTGAAAACCCTCAGCGACGAATACCGCGTCGCCATGCTGAGCCTGCCCAACCTGCCCGACCCCGATCTGAAGCCCGGCGGAAAGGAAAACAATGAGCCGCTGCGCTATTTTGGCGAGCCTCACAAGTTTGACTTCACCCCCAAGCACCATGTTGACCTGTGCGAGGGTCTGGGTCTCATCGACTACGACCGGGGCGTCAAGCTGGCGGGTTCCGGCTTCTGGATGTATAAGGGCATGGGCGCACGTCTGGAATGGGCGTTGCTGAACTACTTCATCGACTGCCACATTGCCGA
>ERZ507028.438-NODE-438-length-15677-cov-4.154398_pt1 | contig 15677 bp, 16 predicted proteins | sample MGYA00512875_ERZ507028 | MGnify/ENA metagenome assembly ERZ507028 | reverse complement strand
CGTTTACACGAGGAGCAGAGTAAACTACGCCATCCAGAACGATAGCAATAGCCTTGCCCACGTTAGCCTTGGTCATCTGAGCCCACTTGCGGGCACCCTCTGTATTCATCTTCATGCTTACAACAGGAGAACCCATCTGGTCGAACTCATCCTTAGCGTCTGTGATAACATCACCCTCCAATGGAGCACGACCTGTAGTAGTTGTCACCTTCAAAGCGTGAAGCTCATAGATGTTCTTCATCTTGATATTGTCAGCAGGCTGTGCACCCCAGAGCAAACGCAAGTCTGAAGGCAACAGGCGCTTAGCCACTGCAGAATAGATAATCTTGTTGATAGCAGCAGTATCGCGAACGCTGGCGTAACCAACAGTACTCAAACCACCACCAAGCTGCAAGCGAGCCAACAGTGGGTGAGCCTTGATGGCAGCAGCATTCTGAGCATCCTCGCCTACCTTGGCAGCAGCATCGTCCTTCTTCTTGATAGAGAACTTAGCCTCAGCCTTCTTAGGTTCAGCCTTAGCAACTTCTTTCTTAGCTGCTGCAGAATCTGCTGCAACCGTATCGTTCTTCTCCTCACCATTATCACCATTTGCGATACGGGTATCAAGCTGCTGGAGATAAGGAGCGATTTCCTCTGAGTTGTATGTCTCCCAGAACTCAAGGTTTGCACTACCCTGGAGCATCTTACGCATACGCTCTGGCTGGCTGATACCTGGCATTTCTACCATGATACGGCCCTGCTGACCTTCCAACTTCTGGATGTTAGGCTGTACAACACCAAACTTATCGATACGGGTGCGGACAACATTGAAAGAGTTGTCAATAGCATCCTGTACAGAAGCGCGGATAGCCTTCTCTACCTCTGCGTCGCTGCTCTGAGGAGAAACCTTGCCCTGCAACTGCTGGGTAGCGAACACTTCTGCGAGTTTATGACCTGGTGCGCTCTTATGATAAGCGTTAATGAAAAGTGACACGAAGTCACCACCGTTAGCTTCTTCCTGAGCTCTAGCTTCCTTCATGGCATTGGTAAAACCAGCGTCGGTCTTATGATCGGCAAGGTTTTCAAGTACATCAGGTACAGAAATCTCAAGAATTACATTCATACCGCCCTTAAGGTCAAGTCCAAGACCAATCTGAGTCTCCAAGCAGTTCTGGTAAGAATAAACACCTAAGTACTTAACAGAATCCTTATAATCCTGCTGAGCAATAGGGTCTTTGATCTTTGCAGCCTCGCTGTCATAGTAACGTGTGGCAAACGAGAATGACAAATAGAAGATACTTGCGAGAGTCAGTAAGACGGCTACACAAATTACAATTCCTTTGTTTTGCATTTCTATTTTATTGTTATTAATTTATTTATTTTCAGCTTTATAATTCATCATTACATATATAATGACGTGCAAAAATACGCATTTTTTTTCTTATATAAGAATAAATTGCCTTATTTTTGCTTTTTTGGGTGCATTTTTAGCTTACAGATGATAGGATAATGGTCGGAAACCGCTATTTTATCATCTACTTTGCACTCATAAGGCTCCCAATCCTCAGAACACATGATATTGTCTATCCGTACGAAAAATCCACCACGATGATAACTGATTCCCGGTCCATTGCCACTTTCTACATAGCAATCTACCAGATTCTTAGCTATCGTGCGATGCACGTAAGAGATCGGTCCGTCATTGAAATCACCGCAGAGGATTGTGCTCATCCCCCGATGCTCCCTGATGTATCTCGCCACCGCTTCGGCTTGGGGTGCACGCTTCTTCGTTGCCTCTGCCAACTTCACCACCAGAAGCTTGGAGGTCTGCTCGGCAGTATCTACCTGCAGTTTTCCTACAACCAGTTTCTTGAACTGCTGCCGGTCTTCCTTGCTCAAACCCGTTGTCTCCAGATGATTATTGATAAGCAGAACTGGCTTATCGTTGATTTTCAAACGGTAAGCCACACTCATATTCCCCTGCGATTCGTAGGGAATCAGTTCCTTGGAAAGGATAGGATATTTACTCAGCAGCATCAAGGCGTTTCCGCCATGGGGATGAACCGTAACGTCCTGATAAGCATAAATCGGCTTCAGCATACTGTCTATCTGCTCTGCATTCCTGCCGGTAGGCTGTGCTTCCTGCAGGCAGACGATATCAGCATTCTGTTCCAACAGATAAGACAGGCAGATATTCACCCTATCCTCATCTTCCGTTTGATTTCCGAATCCCCAGGTATTGTACGACAGAACCTTGATGCTTCCCTTCGGAGCATCTCCCTTCATATTGACCGGCATATACTGGCGGACAGGTACGAAGCTGACCAGAAAGCCCAACAAAGGAATGAGAACATACCTGGCACGAAAGACGACCCAGAATATCAAAAAGCCAAGATTGAGGAAAAGAAAGACCGGAAAAAGCAATCCTGCATTGCAGAATGCGGGAAAACGTTCCGGATTCAGCAGATCGGAATATCCCACCAATAACATAAAGGCGACAGTAGCCACATTGGCTCCTGCCACCATCTTGACCGTAAAATCCCTTAATCCATTCAACATGACGCTATCTGTTACTCTGGTCAAAAAGGGTCTGTTTCTCTTCTCGGGTCAGACTGTCATAACCACTCTTGCGTATCTTATCCAAGATACGGTCAATCTCCTTCTGTGCAGCCTTCTTGCGCTCTTCGGCTTCATCTGTACGCTGGAAATCTGTGGTATAGGTATCATTACGGCTATAATTATCGTTGCGGGTATAGTTCTCATTGCGGGTATAATCGAAACGTTGCTTGGTCTGCTTGTTTCTACCCCCAAACATATTACGTAACTTATCGAAAGAATCGGCAGCAGAAGAGTTATGATAGCCGCCACCCATCTGCTTACGCCAGTAACGGATCATGAAGAAACCGAATACCATACCACCGAGATGGGCAATATGTGCCACACCATCGCCACGGGTAGCCAAGGCAGAGAAGAGCTCAATGGCAGCATAGCCAATCACGAAATACTTCGCCTTGATAGGTACAGGCAACGGGAAGATGAATATTCGCTCATTAGGATAAATCATTCCGAATGCAAGCAGGATGGCATAGATGGCACCCGATGCACCTACGGTTGTCCACATGTTGAGATAATCACCCATAGCCATACGGGCACCCTCACCACTTACCACAAACTCATAGGCAGACATATCCTTGACGATATAGGTAACATACTGAGCTGCTTCCTGAAAGAGGCCGGCACCTACGCCGCAGGCTATGTAATAAAAAAGGAACTTCTTCGGTCCCCAGACTCTCTCTACGACACATCCGAACATCCAAAGGGCGAACATATTGAAGAGAATATGCTCGAAACCACCATGCATGAACATATACGTAAACAGCTGATAAAAATGGAAATCGGAAGCCAGGAAGAAATGAAGTCCCAATATATCATTGAGGACATACCCATCGGTTCCGTTCTTTCCCATGACCAGGCAAGCCAGAAAGGCCACCACATTCACTATCAGCAGATTCTTTGTAACTATTGGAATATTGCGCATAACTATTTTTGCCTTAACTATTAATGATCTTATTAAAATTTGAAATTTGGTGGCAAAATTACTAAAAATATCCGTGAAATCACCAAAAAACGAGTAGATTACAATAAAATTTCACTATTTTCATCACTTTTCTGCTTTTTTTATTTGAACTTTCAAAGGAAAAGACTATATTTGTAAGCAAAATCGATAATTGATAGAAATTACTAATCATTTAATAACGTATAATTATGAACAAGACAGAATTGATCGACAAGATTGCAGCAGGTGCAGAGATCACAAAGGCACAGGCTAAGGCTGCTCTCGATGCAACAACTAATGCGTTGAAGGAGGCTCTCATCGCAGGTGACAAAATCCAGTTGGTAGGCTTCGGTACCTTCAGCGTAAACGAGCGTCCTGCTCGCGAGGGTATCAACCCAGCAACCAAGGAGAAGATCCAGATTGCAGCTAAGAAGGTGGCTAAGTTTAAGGCTGGCGCTGAGCTCGCTGATGCACTCAACAAATAATTGTTAAGATTATTTTCGACGTAAAAGGGCATTCCTCTCGGAATGCCCTTTTATTGTATGATATTATTTTGGCTGCTTACCGATGTAAGCCAGAATACCACCATCTACATAAAGGATGTGGCCATTTACTGCGTTAGATGCTTCTGAAGCCAGGAATACAGCAGGACCTTCCAACTCCTCTGGCTCCAACCAGCGACCTGCTGGAGTCTTTGCACAGATAAAGCTGTCGAATGGATGACGGCTACCATCTGCCTGACGCTCACGAAGAGGTGCTGTCTGTGGAGTTGCGATATAACCAGGACCCAGACCGTTGCACTGGATATTGTACTCACCATACTCAGAGCAGATGTTACGTGTCAACATCTTCAAGCCACCCTTGGCAGCTGCATATGCAGAAACTGTCTCACGGCCCAACTCGCTCATCATAGAACAGATGTTGATAATCTTACCATGACCCTTCTTGATCATACCTGGGATAACTGCCTTAGATACGATGAAAGGTGCTGTGAGGTCAATGTCAATAACCTGCTTGAAGTCATCTACAGACATCTCTGTCATAGGAATGCGCTTGATGATACCAGCATTGTTAACCAGGATGTCGATAACGCCGAGTTCCTTCTCGATATCTGCAACCATATTCTTCACCTGCTCCTCATCAGTTACATCACAGATATAACCCTTGGCATCAATACCCTTAGCCTTGTAATCAGCAAGAGCCTGATCCATGTGATGCTGGCTGCGGCAGTTGAAAGCAATTTTAGCACCTGCCTTGGCATAAGCCTCAGCAATAGCGAAACCGATACCGTAAGCGGCACCAGTTACGAGGGCAACCTTACCCTCCAATGAGAATAGTTTGTTAAAGTCCATACTTTTATATTTTAATCAATTGTTTGATTTGTTACGAGGGCAAAGATACAAAATAATTTTGAATATCACCCTAAATCAATACGAAAGATGCACCCTTTTTACTTATTTTCTCATTTTATTGCCTTCTTTTCCTCAGTTCTTCTACTTTTAGGGTGCTTTTCTCTGAGTTTACCGGATATCCACACCCAATGTCTCTTCTATCACCTGAATAACCTGTGGGATGGAATCTGTTTCAAAATCACCCGTCAGACGCTTACTTTCATCAGAAGCCGTATATCTGGTGCCTGACAATTTAGAAAGTTCCTCCAATACTTCGGATAATGGAGTATTGTCGAAATGCAGACGATGCGTAGCCCATGCCACATCGTTGATATCATAATCTGCCAACAACTCCGGCTGGGCAGCACCTTTCAGTAAACGGGCTCGCTTGCCCTTGGTCAGGAAAACGCCTTCAGCAGAATGGCGAGCCGTAAAAAGCACCTTTCCGCTGGTTACCATCACTTCGGGAGCATCCGTTCTTTCATCCACCATAAACTGGGTACCGAGCACTCTTACGTGTCCATGCTCTCCTACCACATCGAAAGGATGCTGTTCATCATGCTTCACCTGATAATAGATGCAGCCCTTCATCTCCACCTTTCTGCAATCATCTTCCTGATAGGAAAGAGAAGAATGAGGCATCAATGACACCTTCGTTCCATCTGGCAAATGATACGCCACTACTTCTGATTCGGCAGAAAGCGTCACCGTCTTTGGCTGCAAAAGCGTATAGACTCCTATGGTGAAGAGCACCAGAATAGATGCAGCCACAGCTATCCAGCGGATGCGACGCATACGTAAAGATGCAGTTGCAGCATACGAAACTTCTTCATCAGCAATGCCAACCCGAGCCTTCACCTTCTGCAAGGCCTTCCTGGTATCCAGCTTGCCCGGCTGAAAATACTTCAGCACAAAATCCTGTTCATTCTTGTTGATCTTCATCATAGAATCCCTTTCTTCGTTTAAAATTGTCCTGTAATAGATGCAAAAAGCGTATTGGTATGCTTATACTTCTCGATGCCATTATATCGCTTACCCTTCGTATAGCGGATATTGTTTCTACAATTTTCGATATTGAAGTTGCTGGTCAGCCATCCCAAAGACAGAAATACATCGCCCGAACGGAAGGTCAAAGCCGACTTGATGCGCCAAGCCAGCCATTTTCCGCCATGATTACTGACGGTTCGGATAGTTGCATTACCATAAAGCTCATCTTCATAAGATGCAGGATGCCCCACACCTTGTGCGTCCTTGATTTCGGTAAAAGATACCCTATCATTATAAAATGGCGTGATGCAGAGTCCCGGCTCGCAATGCAGCATCAAGCCCGCAGAACGACGCCTGCTCAACCACAAGGTAGGAGTACGAAAAGCCAAACCTGGTGTCAGGTTGATTTTAATCACCCTCTTCGGATCATATTCATCATCCTCATAACGTTCAATCAAGGGTCTATCCCCGTGGTTGTCGTTCCATTCTATTCCACAGGAAACACCGGCATAGGTCAAGGGATAATAGGCAAATGTCAACTCAACCATGTAGCTACTTTCATTGGCATCACAAAGTCCGCCCGTAATACCTGCCACATAGCGCAGCAGTTTGGTATCCTGCTTTAGCTTCATGCGATTGATCATCTCCACACGCTGTTCAAAAGTCATAGAATCCTTCACCGCTTCCACGGTATCATTCAAGATACTATAACCCGTATTCTTCTTCTGAACAGAAACATTAGAACCTTGTGCCTTGCCGGCAATGGCAAAGCACAAGGCACCTAAAATGATAAAAAGACTTCTTTTCATACTCCTCACCTTTTTTATTTGGTATATATTCCACCATTATCTTCGGAATCAGAAGAGCTGAAGAACTTCGAAACAGAACTAATATTGTAGCCAGCCACCACTCCGAAGCCTCCTTTTACATTCGAATAGGTAGGGGTAACCTGCATCAAGCCCACATCTGCCCAACTGTTGCTCTGCGCATCGTTGATACTCTTGAGAAACCGATAATATTCAGGAGTTACCTTGTATAAATCTACTACATAAGAAAAACTATAAAATGAGTGATAATGTGAATAAGAGTATGTATCCAGATGAAGCGTATAGGACTTGCCCTTAATCGTACGATCATTGAAGATATAGGCATTATCAAAATACTCATAATCATCCATTCCGAAATCATCATCAAGTTTTGTTCTCTTGTTTAATAACGGCTCATTCACCGTCAAAAGCATCTGACTCTGAGTAGCTTCTTTAGTTTGCAGTTTGAGCTTCACCGAATAATAATCTTCCGAAGAAGGATTATCATGGAAAACGGCTTCTACCCTATCAATCGTTATCGGGTTATAACCATCCGATGATTTCATTTCCAATTTAACATCGCCCAACTCCACTCCTACCTTCTCTGGGATATAAGTAGAAGCTGAAACAGATGAGAAATCAGGTGCAGAAACCTGAATACTGATTTTGTCGCCAGCTTTCTGCTTGCCTACCACATAATACTGACCTACCAGTTGTGAAAGCACAAAGGGGTTCGTGCTTCGGGTAAAGAGTTGAGCCTCTTCCTCGTTTGCGATGCGTTTCACCGTTTGCTCCACCCCATTCACCTTATATATAATATGTGCATCTACCTTTTCGCGGGATAAGATGTCAACATTCCCCTTTACTGATGCTACAGGCAGACTCTTAGCTACACTGACGAGTGTAGTATCACCTTCGGTAGGAAAGCAATAAACCACCAGTCGGGGATGATCCTGCAGCTTTTGAATATCAAAATCATCCTTGCAGGAAACCAACGCCAAACATAAAAGCATGAAGCTAAATGCCCTATATATCATTGTTTTCATTTTTATCTCTTTTTATCTTTACATAAAATCTACATCTACTATTCACCATGCTATTCATTAGAACTTGATGGTATAGCTGAACGAAGGAATGATTGGGACAAATCCCTTGTTCTTTGCCGTAAACCGCTTTGTTTTCTCATCGTAATCCACCTTGACATACATCGAGTTCAGGTGACAATATGCATTGTAGATGCTCAAGTTCCAGATGCGCTCATGTCCATGCTTGGTAACATGATGGAAATCAAAGCCCAAGTCCAGACGATGATAAGCCGGCAAGGTCAGGTTGTTGGGGATGGCATAGACAAAAGATGCCGAATCCCACCAACCGCCAGGATATTGATTGCCACCATCCGGTAAACCAGGCAGTGCCGCTATCTGAGTCGGAACGGTGGCATGATTGCCGGAATGATAACTCCACACCGCATAGCAGCTCACCTTCCTGTTGAAATCATATCTCAAGGAAAGATTCAGCTTATGGCGATTGTCATACTTGTCGTAATACCAGTCCTGATAGAACTCATCATACTTCCGCTTGTTCCAGGAAAGCGTATAGGAACCGCTCAAGGTCAGGTGATTGGTACGATAAGTGGCATCTGCCTCCAAACCATAGAACAATCCCTTGCCATCCATCACCTGACTATCCCAATTCTCTGCCGGAGGTTCGATGCCCAGCCAACTGCTGTATTGCAGAAGATGCCTTGAGAGCTTGTAATAGCCTTCAATCGATAAGATCCAGTGGCGATTCGGCTGCGCATAGATGCCAGCCGCTATCTGATAAGAACGCATCGGTTTCAAATCCTTGGTGGTTGGCACCCAATAATCAGTAGGCAAATCCAGATAACTGTTGGATATCTTATGCACATACTGAGTCATCTGCGTGAAAGAAGCCTTCAGCGATACCGCATGACTCCACTGGTATTTCAGGGCGAAGCGAGGGTCGATATTGAAGAAGTTCTTATTGCTGATATGAAACAATCCCAGATGGAAACCAGCATCCAGGCTCCATTTATCATTGAGATTGATTTCATCCTCCGCATACGCCGACCATTCATGAGACACATGCCTATTGGTACTATTCACACGGATGGTATCCATCTCTACACCACTTCCACCTCCCACATAGTCAAGCTGCATCACCGTCTGCGGACGGAAGAGATGCATCGTGTAGTCGTGACCGAAGCGGATATGATGACGAGGATTCGGACGGTAATCGAAAGCCGTGCGATAACCGGCATCATAGATAGTAGAAGTATAGCCATGCTCCAAATGACTCCACACCCTTTCTTCCTGGGTTTTCGGATATATGTCCCTGTCATCATCCAGGGAATAAAGCTTGGAACGGTTATGGGAATATACAGCTGTGAAATTAGCAAAGAGCTTCGGTGAGAACAGATAATTCCAGTTCAAAGCCACATTGAAGTTTCCCCAGTTGAGCTGCGTCTTCGTTAATTCCTTATTATATGAATCACCTTCATGGTACCAATCCCCCTTACTATCATCCAGGTCATCCTTCACGTCCCAGCTGTCTTTTCCGTGATAGAGACTCAAGTCTATCTTCGAACGGTCGTTGAAACGATGAGTTACCTTGGCATTCAGGTCCATGAAGTAATAACCTATCGAAAGTTTCTCATCCGGATCAGAGAAAGCCTTGGTCAGGGGACGGGACAGCAAATCCAACCAGGAACGGCGCATACCTATATTATAAGAGGTCTTGCCTTTCTGGATAGGTCCCTCAAACTGTACACTGGCATCGAGCAGTCCGATGCGATAGGCGCCATGAAACTGATTCATGTTTCCATCGGCAGTACGCACATCCACCACCGACGACAATCTTCCACCATATCGTGCAGGAAAGCCGCTCTTGTAGAAATCCACGTTTTTCACCACATCGGCATTGAAACTGGAGAAAAGCCCCAGCGCATGATTCGTATTATAAAGCGGAGTACCATCAATCAGAAAAAGATTCTCATCGCCATTGCCGCCATGCACATAGAGTCCGCTTGCCAACTCCTGTCCTTCTGCCACTCCACTCACACGCTGCAGGGTCTTCACCACATCCGGTGAAGACATCAGGGCAAACTCTGTCTTGATATCCTTGTTCGAAAAGGAGCGCTTGCCGGTTTGTGTAGTCAGAAGCGGAGAGTTCAAGTCGCCATCTACCACCACCTCAGGCAGTTTACCATCTACCCGGAGCGCCATATTATGATGCATATCTTTCGAGAGATTCAATTTTTCCACCTTGTCGGCATAGCCCACATACGAAAAGCGAAGCTGATGCTCGCCTTCGGGCAGGGTAAGCGAGAAGAAACCATATTCATTGGTGGTTGTACCGATGCCATCCGTCAGATCATAGATGGTGGCATTAATCAGCGATTCGCCACTCTCGTCACGGACGTATCCGCTGAGAGTATGGCGACGCTGAACCTGCTGAACTTTGTGATTGATATTCGTGTAAGATGTTGATATTTGTTGTACGGGTTTTCGCTTCAATATCACATAGTTCGCATTGATATTATATAGAATATGAGTTTTCTCGAAAAGCGCCTTCAGTGCCTTCTTCACCGGAAGATGCTGGATATCTGGTCCATGATACTTGATGTTCAATTCCCCATCAAGCGATGAATCATAGACGAAGTTGATTTTCCTGATGCGGTGCAGCCAATCCATCTGCTGACGGATGGTGGTAGAAGTCTGAGCCTCCACCATCATCTTCGGCGTGCCTGCCAACGTTGGAGCTGGCAAGGCTAGAATTGAGAGCGCAAAAATAATCTCTTTACCTTTCATAACTGTACTTTTATTCATTCTTTTATTGCTATAACGCAAGAATTACAGAATACCCCCATGGATGAAAGGTAAAATATAGAAAAAATCTGCAAGAAAATCATCTTTCTTGCCTCGTAAGGTCTTTAAAGCCTTGGAAATCTGATGTTCTACGGTCTTTTCAGACAGGTTCAGTTCTTCGGCAATCTCCCGATAAGTCATACCGTCACGCTTGCTCATCAGGAAGATTTCCCTGCATCGTTCGGGCAATAGCTCGATAGCCGTCCACAATTCTGCCTCCCGGAAAGAACTTTCCTGTGCCAGGTCATCAGAAATTGTGCCGCTCAAGTCAGAAGGAGAAATCTCCGTATCTATCGGAGACTGGCGGCGCAAGCGGTCGATGCAGGCATTGCGCACAGAGGTATATAAGAAAGCCTTGATATTTTCCGGAATGATGTTCCTACTTATCAATTTCACAAAACAATCCTGCACCACGTCTTCAGCCTCATCTATATCATGCAGATAATGAGTGGCATAAAGACATAGCGGACGATAATAGTGCTGAAATATCAAGTCTATCTCTTGCATAAACCTTCTCTACCTAAACTAAACTCTTATATAACAAAATAACCCTTCAAATCCGCAAAGACCTGAAGGGTTATTTCATAATCTGTTGTCCCAGGCGGATTCGAACCACCACTGACAGAACCAAAAACTGTAGTGCTACCATTACACCATAGGACAAGCAAATCGGATGCAAAGGTAGTGGATTTTTTCTCCACTACCAAATATTTTCAATACTTTTAACGATTACTTAACGGTAATCAAGAAGTAGTTCTTCTTACCTTTCTGAACCAAAAGATACTTGCCGTCAATCAGGTCATCAGCAGTTACAACCTGGTCGAAAGCAGCGAGTTTCTCCTTGTTGAGTGAAACGCCACCACCCTTAACGAGCTTGCGCATCTCGCTCTTGCTTGGGAAGATCTGCATACCCTCCTGATTGAAGAGATCTACGGCTGTACCACCGAGCAGGTTCTTGTCGAGGTCGTAGTGAGGAACATTGGCGAATACATCGTTCAATGTAGCCTCATCGAGCTGTGCCAGATTCTCCTTGGTAGCCTTACCGAAGAGGATGTTGCTGGCTGCGATAGCCATATCCAAGTCCTCCTGTGAGTGAACCATTACGGTAACCTCCTCAGCCAGACGCTTCTGGAGTACACGGCGACCTGGATCCTGCTTGTGCTCCTCTACGAGGGCATCGATAGTCTCCTTGTCAAGGTCAGTGAAGATCTTGATGTACTTCTCGGCATCATCATCGCTTACGTTCAACCAGAACTGGTAGAAAGCGTAAGGAGTAGTGCGATTACGGTCCAACCAGATGTTACCACTCTCTGTCTTACCGAACTTCTTACCGTCTGCCTTGGTAATCAATGGGCAAGTGAGGCAGAAGCACTCTGCATCGTTACCCAATGTACGGTGAATCAGCTCTGTACCGGTAGTCATGTTACCCCACTGGTCATTACCACCCAACTGGAGACGAACACCATACTTCTCATACTGATAGAGGAAGTCGTAGCCCTGGAGCAACTGATAGGTGAACTCTGTGAAAGACAAACCGTCACGAGCCTCACCGTTCAAGCGCTTCTGCACGCTATCCTTCGCCATCATATAGTTAACTGTGATGTGCTTACCTACCACGCGCGCAAAGTCGAGGAAGGTGAAGTCCTTCATCCAGTCGTAGTTGTTAACCAACTCAGCCTTGTTAGGCTCATTGCCATCGAAGTCGAGGAACTTAGATACCTGCTTCTTGATAGCTTCCTGGTTATGATAGAGAGTCTCTGAATCGAGAAGATTGCGCTCCTGGCTCTTGCCAGAAGGGTCGCCAATCATACCTGTAGCACCTCCCACGAGGAGATAAGGCTTATGGCCACAACGCTGCAAGTGGCGCAACATCATGATACCACAAAGGTGACCGATGTGCAGAGAGTCTGCAGTAGGGTCGGTTCCGAGATAGGCAGACACCATGTGGGTGTTGAGATATTCCTCAGTACCTGGCATTATCTGCGCCAGCATACCACGCCATTTCAATTCTTCAACAAAATTTTTTGCCATCGAATGTGATTTCTTTATATATTATATAATATGTATAAGGGGCCCAGCGAAACAGCCGGAAACTTACGGCACGGGATCATAGCCCGAACCACCCCAAGGGTTGCATCTCAAGATACGCCATATTGCCAAAGCCAGCCCCTTGAAGGGTCCATGCTTCCGTATGGCTTGCCTGGCATATTCCGAGCAGGTTGGCTGAAAGCGGCATGACGGAGGTGTATAGGGAGTGATGCACTTCTGATAGAACAGGATAGGAAGCACCAACAGCCAGGTCAGTGCTTTTATGATTCCATGCCATACGATATGCAGATACTTCATAGTTTCTCTATCAATCGTTGCAGGTTCTTGTTCATCCTGGCATTCAGCTCAGCCGAATCGTGCAGTTTGCCATCCTGCCAGATGACGGCAAGCAGCAGTTGCTTGTCGGGCATCTGTGCCATACGCTCCATCAGCCCATGCTTCTGGGTGCGGTAAGCCTCACGGATCTGTCGTTTCACACGATTGCGCTTCACGGCTCTCTTGAAGTATCGTTTCGACACGCTTACCATCAGTTCTACAGAAGCACTCTGCTCATCAGTCTTGTCAACAACAAGATACACCATCTTCAAGGGCCAAGCCGTCATAGCATGGGCTTTACCGCTAAAGAGCTGGTCTATGAGCGTCTGCTTGCATAGGTGCTCTCTCTTTCCGAAAGTGTTATCTGTTTCTGCCAACATCATATAGTTTCTTATTTATTGTTTCGCTTCAGATAATCCTTCAGCGCTCCAGTCATAGATGGGAACTCCTTGGTAGGAGCTTCCAAGTCGATGCGAAGGCCCTCGTCTGTTACAGTCTTCATGGTTGCCGGACCGAAAGCACCGAGAGCAATCTTGCCCTGCTCAAACTTAGGGAAGTTCTTCTTCAGGGCTTTTACTCCTGTAGGACTGAAGAAAATCATCATATCATAGTCGAACGACTTGATTTCTTCCTCAGTGAAGTCATTGCTTACCGTGCGATACATCACGCACTCTGTATGATTCAGCTTCTTCTCGTCGAGAAGGTTCTTCACATCATCATTGTGTACGCTGCTCAGTGGAACGAGATATTTCTCTCCCTTATGACGACTCATCTGTGCCATCAATCCATCGATTTTACCTGTATCACCGAAGAAGACCTTGCGCTTACGATACTGCACATACTTCTGGATATAGAGTGCGATAGTCTCAATAACACAGAAATACTTCATATCCTCAGGAATGGTAATACGCATCTCCTTGGCTAATTTGAAGTAATTGTCCACTGCATGGCGAGATGTAAAAACGACTGCAGTATAGTCTAACAGATTAATCTTCTGCTGACGGAATTCTTTCGCTGTAAGTCCCTCAACCTTAAAGAATGGGCGGAACACACATTCTACGCCGTACTCCTTCTCGATATCATAGTAAGGAGATTTCTCACTTGCCGGTTTTGGCTGAGAAACTAAAATTTTTTTAATCATCTTGTCTTAAAAGTTTATTTTCAAATAATGACTAATTAATACGAGTCCACCCCAAAGGGCAGACAGAGGTACTACTTCAAGGGCACAAAAGTACAAAATTATCTGCAAAAACAAGCCATTTCTTTTAAAAAAGATAAGATAACTCTTATAAAATGACAATATTTTCACCAATACGAGTACTATTATGGTATATATCACTGCTACCTGGAGCGATAAGTCGAAGTAAGACAGGAGCATAACTACCGGGAACAGCAGTACTCCCTCGCATGATAACAGGAAAAGATACGCCTTGAGCCATTGTTCATTTTTTTTCTTATCGAAGAATACCAGGCCAGCTATGCTATAGAGCAAAGCCTTAATCAGGCAATAGCTCATCACATATCCGGCATAGATACAGATTACCCAATTCTGCTCGATGGTAAACGTATCGCTGATGGATGCCTTCGAGTAGAAGAAGTATCCGAGTGCCACCAGCAGGCAGGTCTGCAATACAAAGAAGAACTGGAAGCGAACCTCCGAACTCGTCTCAGTAATCACCGTAGTTCCCTCTCGCTGAACGCGGAAGAAAGCCTTTGCCTGGCGGAAAAAGAAATGCTTCGACTTGGAGAATGCAATACATGCCAGCACAAAGCACAAAAGCAGCAACGAGGTGATGAAGTTGTCGCCCGCCACCGTATAAGGCACCGGATCACCCGCCACACCCAATCTTCCACCCCTTAGCTCAGGATGGAAGAGCGAGTCTTTCGAGAAGAACGACTCACGATAGTATTGTGGCAAGCTCACATCTCTGAAACTCTTGCCTGCCTTATGTCCAGGCAGATGCAGGGTATCGGGCATCCCGCTCCAATGAGTAATCTCACTGGGTTTGATGTGCGCCCTGATCATGGAATCCTGCTGGGCAGGGGTCGCATTCTTAGGCAGCCAACTCAGCACCTGCTTAGGTGTGAGTTGGCTGCTATGTTTTTGCTGGACAGATTGCTGCTGCATTTGGCATTAGTGCAATTTACTTTGCATGTTTAGCTATTATTGGAAAGACGACTAAGATGAATCTTAGTAAAGTAGGAAACATCTGTTTGATTGGATTGATTGCGATGATCTTTAGTCAATTTTTCTTTATGTTGTTTAGAGTCAGCATGGACGTACGTCTTTGGAGCGTGATTGGATTACTATTATTTACAGGACTTACAGCTTGGGATATTCAAAAAATGGATTATATGTTAAATGGCTATGAAGATGAAAAGATATCGATTTATATGTCGTTACAGCTATATTTAGATTTCTTGAATATCTTCTTAAGAATATTACAATTGATTGGAATGGGAAATCGTAACAATAACTAAATTTAAAAAAGGAAATGTATTTTAATGATGCATTTCCTTTTTTCATGTTTAGAGTGGATGAAATACGAGATTTGTTTGATGATATGTATGATAGGGTGAGAACCTATATAAAAGTATTTAAATCGTTTTAGTGTGTTAATCATGATGATTATGTCATAAGCTTTAGAATGCCTCTAGACTGCGTTAAATTGAGAGGAATGGTCTTGGTAGTAGAAATTATCAATAT
>ERZ507028.420-NODE-420-length-15993-cov-6.415673_pt1 | contig 15993 bp, 10 predicted proteins | sample MGYA00512875_ERZ507028 | MGnify/ENA metagenome assembly ERZ507028 | reverse complement strand
GCCGTGGCACCGTCGACCTTGGCGGCCTCGATGAGCGAGTACGGTATGCGGCGCATGAACTTCGTCAGCAGGAACACCGAGAACGGCGCGAACACGCCGGGCAGGATTATAGCCCAGCTCGTGTTGAGGATGCCGAGCCATTTGCTGACGAGGTAGTTCGGAACCAGCGTTACCTGATAGGGCATCAGCATCAGAATGACATAGAAGAAGAAAATGCCGCTTCTGATCTTGCCGCGCCATCGCGTGAAGCTGTATGCCGCAACGGAGGCGATGGCCACCTGAAATATGACGATCGGCACGACCAGCAGCACACTGTTCCAGAATTTCAGCAGGTACTCCGGCGACTTGATAAGGCCGTTTATATACTGCGAAAGCGTGACCTTATCGGGAATGAACTTGAGGTTTACGGTCTTGGAGACGTAGCCGCCGGTGGTCGTGGAGAATATCATGCCGTAGTTTGCGTTTATCTCTTCCTCCGACATGAAGGAGTTTGTAATTGTCAGAACCGTCGGCAGCAGGAAGGCGATGGCGAATATCGCGCACAGCACAAACATTGCGCCGCGGCCGAAATAATGCTTTTTCTTCATCCCTCCACGTCCTTTCCGAACCAGTCCTCGGCAGCAAAGAGCAGCGCGATGAGAACGACCATGACAATGGCCATGACGACCGCCGCCGCGGAAAGCTTCTGATAATCAAGGGATTGGAAGGTATTGTTCATGAAGTGCTGAAGCATGTACAGCGAGCTGTACGGGTAAGCGCCCGTCAGCAGATAGACCTCGCGGAAAACCTTGAAAGAGTTTATCAGCGAGAGTATCGTGACGAAGAGCACGGTGGGGGACAGATAGCGGAGCTTGATGGCGAAGAACTTGTACCACTCGGAGGCGCCTTCAACGTCGGCCACCTCAAGCAGCTCCTTCGGGATATTGGCAAGTCCGGCCATGAACAGTATCATAAAGTAGCCGAGGTTTTTCCACAGGAACAGGATGATGACGACCAGCATCGCATAATCGGTCTGGAGCCAGTCGATCTTATCCGCGCCGAAGACCTGCAGGAACTCATTGATGACGCCGTTATAGTGGAACAGCACCTGCCAGATGAGGATGATGGACGCAATGGGGACCATCATGGGGCTTAAAAAGAAGGTGCGGAACTCGCTTTTGAGGGGGATCCGCGCCTCGAGCAGCAGCGCCAGGCCAAGCGACAGCACCACCGCCAGCGGCACGGACAGGCCCGTGAACGTGAACGTGTTTTTGACCGCGATCTTGAACGCGCCGTTCTGCCAGACGTTGATGTAGTTCTTGAGCCCGGCGAAGCTGTGGTCGGTCAGGCCCACGGTGAAGGAATAATAGATGACGATCAGAAACGGGATGATATAAAACGCCAGCATCCCGAGAAAGCTCGGGCCGGAGAAGCACATGGAGGCGAGAAAATCGCGCACCTTGTTGTTCATCCGCGTCCAGAGGCTTTTCCCGGACGGCTTCGTCTCATATTTCCCGCGCGACCGGAGAGAAAGCTTTTGCACAGTCTGCGTCTCCTTTGCGTTGGAAAATGCTCATAACTCCCGGCCGCCGGGCGATCGGGATTTATCGGCATTTTCAGTGAATGGAATGCTCCGTCCAAAGGCTCCCCTGAAAGGGGAGCTGTCAGCGAAGCTGACTGAGAGGTTTCGCAGCAGGCAGCCGCAAAAAACGAAAGCCTTATGCAGATCCGCACTGCCCACAGGACCTCTCCGTCTCGGCTTCGCCGAGCCACCTCCCCTTTCAGGGGAGGCTTACAGGAGCACCCGTCTCAAGGCCCCCCTTGCGCACAAGGGGAGCCTTGCTTGATATTTACCGCTGCTCCTGCACGTACAGGTTGACGCGGCTCTGGATCATGTTGGCGGTGGTCTGGACATCCTTGTCGCCGGCGAAGTAGGCGCTGACCTCGTCGGAGACGATGGAGAGGATCTCGTCGTCATAGTCGACGATGCCGGTCGCGCTGTTGATGACGGAGAGGATCTGGTCGATGTCCTCCTGCGTCAGGGCGTAGACCTGCTGCCAAGTGCTCTCGCCGTTTTCAACGACCTCGTAGGTGCCGATGCACATCTTGTCGGGTTCGCCGTCTTCGTCCCAGTCGACCTGTTCGCCGTTTACGTCGAGCTGATACTGCTCGGTCATGACAGAAGTCATCTTCTTGTCAAAGGCCTCCTGGCTGATGGGGAAGGCGTACATGGACTCGGCGTCCTCGTTCGTCTGCCGGATCATGGTGCTGACGAAGTCCCACGCGGCGTCCGGATATTTCGTGACGGAGGAGATGGCCATCGGGCACTGGATATAGAACGAGTTGCCCGGCTCGCCGCTTTCCGACGGATAGCCGACGAAGGTGACCTTGTCCTTTACGGGGTAGATATTGTAGATATAGTCCTCAAAGCTGTAGAAGCTCGTCGTGGCCATGAGCTGCTTGCCGCTCAGAATGCGGGTCGCGTCGGATTCCCAGACAGGATCGTCCATGGTATCGACGGTGGCCGCCTCCGAAGAATAGGCGATCCCGTCGTCCGAGCTGCTGTCGTCGGGGAAGGAATTGCAGAAGGCCAGCAGCTGCTGGAAGGCCTCGGAATCGAAGGTGCACTTGCCCGTCGTCCAGTCGACGAAGGCGGCCAGGTTGCGCGTCAGGCAGTTGTTGAGCGCCGTGCTCTTCGTCCAGCCGGTGGAGAAGACCGTTGCGCCCTCCTGCAGCTGCGTCATGGCATCCTGCACGGCGGCGACGTTCCAGGTGTCATACTGGTCGACGATGGAGGACAGGGCATAAGCCGTCTCTACGGAGAATTTGGTCGGCAGCTCATAGAGCTTGCCGTCCTTCTCGATTGCCTTCAGGACCTGCGGGACGAAGTAATCCCGGCTCAGGCCGCTGCCGCCGTCCATAAATGTATAGAGGTCGGCCACGACGCCCTTGGCGGCGTATTTGTCGATGGGCAGGCTGCTGGTCAGGAACAGATCCGGCACGCTGCCGCTGATGATCTCGGTGGTGAGCTTGGTGATGCCGGCGTTATAGTCGTCGTCTGTGGCGTATTCGCTGTAGTCGACGACCTGGATGCGGTACTGGTCGTTCGACTTGTTGTATTCGACGATCTTGCTGCGCAGGCTCCAGTCAAGGCCCATGCACGCGAGCGTCAGGACGGTCTTTTCCTTGACCTCGGAAGCGTCAATGCGGTGCAGGACGATAAGCTGGTAGGCGGTCGTGTCGCTGCTCCAGTCCTGCGTCATGCCGACGACGCGGCCATCGGAGAGCATCCCGGAGTCATACATGTTGCTGGTGTCGACATCGCAGGCCATCCAGTCAACGAGCTTGTCCTTCGTATCGCTCGCGAAGGTGTAGCCATAGATGTTGTCGTTGTTCTTGTAATAGAAATCGTAGGCGTCGTCGCCCGGATAGACGTTCCAGACGTTGGCCGGCATCTTGATCTTCTCGCCCCAGGTCTTCGTCTCAAGATCGACGGGGATGAAGAACTGGCCGTTCTCGTCGGTGCTCTCCGCGGTGTCGGTGGCGTAGTTGTACCACAGGATACCGACCTGATCGGGCTGCAGGCGGCAGAGGCTGCCGCTGTACTGGCTGTCGTCGATCTTGAACAGGAGCTTGCCTTCGGCGTCCAGCACATAGATGTAGTTGTAGTCGGTGACGTAGAGATTGCCCGCCGCGTCGACGGCGAAGGACGAGATGTTGCTGCCCATGCCATCCTCCTCGTCCGTGCCATCGTCGGTCACGGAGAGGTCGACATTGGCGATCGTGCTGCCGTCGGCGGCAACGTGCATGAGGTAGGCCGTGCTCATGTCCGTCGAGGGGTAGTCATACTTGTTCATGGTGTTGGGATCGAAGTCCGCGGGCAGGTCATACTTTGCCGCATAGACGTTCACGAGCATCCAGAGCGTGCCGTCGTCGGAGCCTGCCATGTTGTAGCAGTCAACGTTGCCCTCGCAGTCCTCGGGAACCGTGGGCAGCTGCAGGTTGGGAAGCTGGGTGCACGCGCCGGTATCGGGGTCGACAGACAGAAGGATCAGCTCCTGGGTGTAATACGACCAGGTGTCGCCCGTGTCCGGGTCGGTCTGGACGATCTCGTCGCCCTGCACGTAGGCGGTCAGGAAGATCGTCGTGCCCGCGGTGCACATCGTGTTGACGTACTGGATGTTCTCGGGCAGCTGCAGGTCGAGGTAGTCGGCCTGATAGGCGTATTTCGCCGTCGTGGCGGCGGGCTTGGTCTGGTCGATGAGCGAGCCGCTGGAGTCGGTCTTGCTGCCCGGCGTATCAGAGTTTTTCGAGCAGCCCGCAAACAGGCTCATCACAAGCAGAGCCGCCAGCGCGAGCGCAAAAAAGCGTTTGAATTTCATGCTGTTCTCCTTTTTCATTCAGAAACTATATGTTGTACTGTCATATGATAGCATCGGCCTATTTTGCTGCCTGTATCATACCAAATCAAAGACGCAAAGAAAAGTCCGGCGTTGCAAAATTCAGATATTTTTAAGAACTGCCGTCCGGGTCCCCTGCGGGCAGGATGGGAAGGATGACCTCGGCGGTGAACTTCCCGCTCTCGGTATAGCGCTTGAAGCTGCCCGACATCTGCGCCATGATCTTCGCGCAGGTGCGCAGGCCGATCTTGTTGGATTCGATGCGCCCCGCGCCGGGGTTCACGCTGTTGGACAGGCAGACGTGCAGCGCCCCATCCTCCAGCAGCGCCGCGATGGCCACGGGCCGGGCGGGGTCGGCATATTTGCGGATGTTGTCGAACAGATTGTCGAACACGCGCTTGAGGTAGGTCACGTCGGCCTCGATCTGCACGTCCTGCTGCGGCAGGAGCAGCTGAACCGTAAAGCCCTGCTGCTGCAGCTGCGCGCGGCTCTCGCCCAGGAGCTGGCCGAGCAGGATCGACGCGTCGTAGCGCTCCAGCTGCAGCGGCAGCTCCTTGCAGCCGAACAGCAGGGAGTAGCGGAACAGCTCGTCGGTCAGCCGCTTGAGCTGCTCGGCCTTGCCGTAGGCGGCGTCCAGATAGCTCTGCAGCTCCTCCTGCGTCCGGTACTGCCCGGTCTTTGCCAGATCCAGATACCCCAGCAGCGCGGTCAGCGGGTTGCGGATGTCGTGCGACATGGCGGTGATGAGATCGCTGTTCTGCTGCAGCGCCCGCTGCTCCTCGCTGGTCTTGCGCAGCAAAGACAGCCGCATCTGCTCGACGCTCGCGGTCAGCTGCGCGAGCTCGTCGCTGCCCTTCGGCTCGAGCTGCAGGTAGAGATTGCCCTCGCCGATGGACTGCACCTCGTGCGAGATGGCCACGACCTTGCGCGCCACGCGCCGGTTATACGCCAGCAGCGTCAGCGCCAGCACGGCGCAGCCCAGCAGCAGCGAGACGACCCAGGTCACATCGTAGAGCCGGCTGTCCGAATTGTCATAGATCACGGCGTAGACCGTCCCGTCGCGGAAGGCGATCGGGTAGACGACCTCGGCCCCCTGCTCCTTCAGGGAATAGGCGTCGACCGCGGCGATGTCCGCGCCCCACCAGCCGATCTCAAGGATCTGCCGCTGGTCGCGGTAGAGCAGGATATAGTAGTCCTTCCTGCTCTCGCCCCACTGGGCCAGCGCGTTCGTATTGCGGGTCGTCAGAGCGTTCTGCCGGACGTAGCCCTGCAGCTCCTGCGCGGCCCGGTTCGTCCGCTTCAATACGGCCGCTTCGCTCAGATAGCAGCGCTCGATGACCGCCTCGCCCGCGCCCTCGGCCAGCAGCGCCGCGCACACGCCCAGCACCAGCCCCAGCAGCAGCACGAACAGCGGCTTGACGCTCAGCGAGAGAAATCGTTTCTTTTTCTCAGTCAATCTGATAGCCCTTTCCCCATACGGTGCGGATCAGCCGCGGGTTGGCCGGATCCTCCTCCAGCTTCTTGCGCAGATTCACGATATGCACCATCACGGTATTGTTGGACGCCGGCATGTACGTCTCATGCCAGACCGTCTCATAGATCGTGCGCACCGGCACGACGCGCCCGCGGTTCTGCGCCAGGCACTGGAGGATGGAAAACTCCGTCTCCGTCAGCTCCAGCGGCGCGCCGTCGAGCAGCACGCGGCGGTTTTCCTCGTCCAGCACGATGCCGGGGCGGAGCATCCGCCCGCTCGATTTATTTTTATACACCCGGTAGCGCCGCAGCAGCGACTCCACCTTCATCATGAGCTCCGCGTGGGAAAAGGGCTTGGCCAGATAATCGTCGCCGCCGGCGTCGTAGGCGCGGCGCTTGTCGTTCTCCTGCGTCTTGGCCGTGAGGAACAGCACCGGCGCCGTCGAGCAGGCGCGCAGCCGGCTGCACGCATCGTAGCCGTCGAGGTCGGGCATCATGATATCCATCAGAATGAGGTCGATCTCCGGGCAGCGCCGGATGGTCTCGACGGCCTCGAGGCCGGTCGCCGCCTCCAGAACGGTATAGCCGCTGTTTTCAAGCAGGATCCGGCAGATGCGCCGGATATCCGGCTCGTCGTCCACCACGAGAATGCGGATCGTTTCTTCCATACTTGACGCCTCCTTTGCCCGTCCATTGTATCACAGCTCGCCGGAAAAGCGGGCGGAATTAAGAATTTTTAAGACATTTCTTTGCGCCTGTCCGGAAATGTGCCCGGAGTGGCCGAAAATGCGCGTGACGAAGGGCGAAAAACATGATATACTATAGCAGCATCAACGCAAACAGGAGGGGCGGGCATGGAGCTGCTTTATACCGACGCGCGCATCGTGGTCTGCCTCAAGCCCGCGGGCGTTTTGTCCACCGACGAGCCCGGCGGCATGCCGGAGCTGCTGCGCCGCGCCCTCGGCGAGCCGGAGACCGGCTGCGTTCGCACCGTCCACCGGCTGGACCGGCCGGTCGGCGGCGTGATGGTCTTCGCCCGCTCACGCATGGCGGACAGTCTGCTGTCCAGGCAGGTGCAGGCGCATACGTTCGAAAAGGACTATCTCGCCGTGCTCGAGGGCGTCCCGGCCCAGGCATCCGGCGTGCTGGAGGACCAGCTGCGCCGCGACACCGCCGCCCGGCGCACCTGCGTCGCCGACGCGCCCGGCCCGGATACGCGTCCGGCGCGGCTTTCCTACCGCGTGCTGGGCGAGGAAGACGGCCGCGCGCTCGTCCTCATCCGGCTGGAGACCGGGCGCACGCACCAGATCCGCGCGCAGTTCTCTTCCCGCGGGCTGCCGCTGTGCGGCGACGCGAAATACGGCGCGGCCGCGCCCGGGCCGCTCGGATTGTGGTCGTACCGGATCGCGTTCTGCCACCCGCAGACGGGCCGGCCGCTGCAGTTTTCCCATCTGCCCCCGGCAGAAGACCCCTGGCTGCCATTCCAAACAGCATTATCACAACTTCAAGGAGGTTCCCCATGGCCAGAACGAAAGAACTTGATATGCTGAACGGCGCGCTGCTGCCGAAGCTTATGATGTTTTCCCTGCCGCTGGCGCTCACGGGCATTCTGCAGCTGCTGTTCAACGCGGCGGACGTGATCGTCGTCGGCAAATTCGCGGGCAGCACGTCGCTGGCCGCCGTCGGCGCGACCTCGGCGCTCATCAACCTTCTGACCGGCGCGTTCATCGGCATCTCCGTGGGCGTCAACATTCTCGTCGCCCGCTATATCGGCTGCCGGGACGACGCGGGCGTCAGCCGCGCGGTCCACAGCGCCATCACGCTGAGTCTGCTGCTCGGCGTGGTCACGTTCCTGCTGGGCTTCTTCCTCTCCACGCCGATGCTGGAGCTGATGGGCACGCCCGACGATGTGCTGCGGCTGGCGAGCCTCTATCTGCGGATCTATTTCATCGGCATCCCCGGCGCGCTCATCTACAACTTCGCCGCGGCCGTCCTGCGCGCCTACGGCGATACGAAGCGGCCGCTGCTGTTCCTCGCCGTCTCGGGCGTATTGAACGTCTTTCTCAATCTGTTCTTCGTCATCGTCTGCCGGCTGGACGTGGCGGGCGTCGCCATTGCGACGGTCGTTTCGCAGTATGTGTCGGTCGTGCTGATCCTCGTCTGCCTCATGCGGCAGACGGGCCCGGCCCGGCTCAGCCTCCGCCAGCTCCGCCTGCACCCGTCCGAGGCGCTGCGCATGATCCAGATCGGCCTGCCGGCCGGACTGCAGTCGGTGGTCTTCAACATCTCGAACGTCATGGTGCAAAGCTGCGTCAATTCCTTCGGCGCGGACGTCATCGCGGCCAATACCGCCTCGGCCAACATCGCCGCCTTCACCTACACCGCGATGAACGCCGTCTTCCACGCCGCCATCACCTTCACCAGCCAGAATCTCGGCGCGCGGCGGTACGACCGGATCTGGAAGATCTTCTGGAACTGCCAGCTGACCGTGATGCTCATCGGCGTGCCGCTGTGCGTGCTGAGCACCGTCTTTGGCCCGCAGCTGCTGAGCATCTATGTCTCCGCCGACGATCCGGCGCGTGACGCCGTGATCGCAATGGGCATGATCCGCACATACTATGTCACGACCCCCTATTTCCTCTGCGGCATCATGGAGGTCTGCTGCGGCATGGTGCGCGGGCTCGGAAAATCGTGGCTGCCGATGGTCGTGACGATCTTCGGCGCCTGCGTGATGCGGATCGTCTGGATCTACACCATTTTCGCGTGGAAGCATACGCTTCCCGCCCTCTATGTCTCTTACCCCATCAGCTGGGTCATCACCGCGGCCATGCATGTCGTCTGCTTCGTCTATTTCTGGAAGCGTATCCGCCGGAAGCTCGAGCAGACCGCACCCGCGGCAGCGGATATCAGAAAGGAGTCCTGATTTTTCTGTATGCGAGTCATTGATATCGACGACGTCATCTACGCCATGCGCAGCCAGACGCAGTTCGTCCTGCGCTGTGAGGAGGTCTTTCACGACAAGATCAGCGCGGCGGCCGGCGCCATTCTCTCGGCGCAGCCGCGCAAGCCCTACGTCTGCCTGACCGGCCCCTCCGGCTCCGGCAAGACGACCACCGCCATGCGCCTGAAGGCGTATCTGGAAAACCTGGGCGTCAAGGTCTGCCTTCTGAGCATGGATAACTTTTTCCTGCCGCTCGCCGAGCGGCCGAAGGATCTGACCGACTGGGAATCGCCCCTGTGCGTCAACCGCCAGCTGCTGCTGGGCACCATCGAGAAGCTCTCCAACGGCGAGACCGTGCAGGTGCCCTGGTACGACTTCCCGAACAACCGCACCGGCGGCTACACCCCCATGGAGGGCAGCCGCGAGGCCGTCATCATCGCCGAGGGCATCCACATGCTCAATCCCCTGCTCTTCGACCCCATCCGTGACCGCGCGACCGGCATCTATGTCGCGCCCCGCACGCGCATCATCACCCCGGGCGACCGCATCATCCACCCCGAGCAGGTCCGGGTGGCCCGCCGCATGATCCGCAACTATCAGGGCCGCGGCAACTCCCTGCGCGAGACCATCATCCGCGCCCAGTCCGTCAACCAGGGCGAGCAGAAATACATCGCCCCCAACAAGCCGAACGCCTCCATCCACATCGATTCCTTCCACGACTACGAGCTGTGCATCCTCGCCAAGTACCTGCGGCAGATCCCGCAGTTCGCCTCGGATCTCGACGACGCGTTCATCGCCGAGCACGGTCTGACGGTCCTCATGGACGTGGTCCGGAGCCTGCCGCCCCTGGACACGCCGTATGTCCCCCGCGACTCCATCGTCCGCGAATTCGTCGGCGGAAGCATCTTCCAATATTAAAAAACAGCCCCGCACGCCATCGCGTGTGGGGCTGTGAGACTATCTGGAAACTATTTGCACTGTAAAAGCTGCAGATCAGTTGCAGGGGCAGACATCCCTCTGCGCCACACCGATTGCCTATCAGATTTTTGGTGCCGAAAGAGCCTGCCATTGTTGGTGACGGCTGAATCGGTGCTCTGAAATCTACAGTGTGCGCCTGCGGGCGCGGAAAGTGCGCTTTAGAACCATGTTCTTGTTCTGGAATAGCGGAACAGCTCCCAGAGCGTGATGAGCACCTGCACGGCGGCGCAGACGACGAAGATGAGCTTCAGATACGGGATCGACGGGATGGAGAGATAGATGCACAGCCCCGCCGACCAGATGAGCGCCGTGATGGAAAGCCCCTGCATCAGAATGCCCCACCACAGCGACGTGAACACGATGCACACGATGCTCGACACCGGCACCGCGTACAGGAAAAACAGCCACGACGGGAACGGCACGGCCGCGATCGTGAAAGCCGTGAACAAGATCGCCGCGATCACGAACACCAGCGCCACCGACAGCAGCACCACGTAGATGTGGAAATGCGGGTTGGACTTTTTAGGCGGCTCCTCCTCGCCGATGAGGTTGCTGACGGTGATGCCGTAGAGCTGCGCGATCTGCGCGAGGATATAGACGTCGGGCAGGCCCTCGCCCCGCTCCCACTTGGAAACGGACTTATCGGAGTAATTGAGCTTGCGCGCAAGGTCCAGCTGGGTATCCTTATGGGCTTTGCGGTAAGCGGCGATATTTTTTGCTGTGGTGCGCCGCAGCGTCTGTTCGTCCTGGATCATAAGGACGCCCCCTTCCCCTGAAAGCATTGGTATTACAGGAAATTCTACTGGCAGTAGAGTGCCGTTCTCCGACGGGTATCGGCCGGTGCCGCGCCGGTAGGGTGCATATTTCCTGCCTGTATGCTATAGTGCAAGCATCAGCAAGGCAGATCGCATAGCTGCCGGGCTGACGATATACTGGTACACAGTATAGCACTTTTTTTCATCCTGTGCAATGCGCAGTTTCTGCCGATTGCACGATCCGCACCCGGCATCTCACACACCGTGCCGGGTGCGTTTTTTCTGCAAATTTTTACCGGCGCTTGCGTTTTTCCGCGCCGCATGGTAGAATCAAATTATAAAGAACAGAAGGGAGTTTGAGAGCATGCGCATGATCTCCTGCTGAAAACCTGGCACGATCGTAACACGCTGGCGGTGAAGACCGTCTGGTTCGTTGTGCCTTTTCGCGGGAAATCTGCTTTGTCTCTCAGCCTCCGTGCAGACCGTCTGCCCATTTTGCGGCAGGCGCAGGATGCCCTTTGGCTGTGGGAGCATTTCCCGCAGCCAATTTTTTATTAGGCAGCCGCCGATCCGATCGCCTGCAATTGTCGATGGAATCATCGGCTGCCTGAAGGAGGGCATACCGATGGCATTGATCCAGATCACAGACCTGACCTTTACATACCCCGGCAGCTTTGACCCTGTATTTGAGCACGTCAGCTTCCAGCTCGACACCGATTGGCGGCTCGGCCTGACGGGCCGCAACGGCCGCGGCAAGACGACGCTCCTGCGCCTTCTGCAGGGCCAGTATCCCCACCAGGGCACGATCACAGCCCCCGGCGGGTTCGAGTATTTCCCGTATCCCATCCCGGACGCGGCGCTCACGCCGCTCGAGCTGCTGGAGTGCAGCTTCCCGGACGTGCCGCAGTGGCGCCTGCGGCGCGAGCTGGCGCCGCTATTCGTGACGGACGACGCGCTGTACCGCCCGTTTTCCACACTTTCCGGCGGCGAGCAGGCGAAGATCCTGCTGGCGCTGCTTTTCGCGCGCGAGGGCCGGTATCTGCTCATCGACGAGCCGACGAACCATCTCGACGAGACGGGCCGCGCACTCGTCAGCCGGTATCTGGCCAAAAAGTCCGGCTTTCTGCTCGTCTCGCACGACCGCGCGTTTTTAGACGGCTGCGTCGACCACATCCTGTCCATCAATCGCGGCGGCATTGAGGTGCAGAAAGGCAATTTCTCCTCATGGTATGAAAACAGGCAGCGGCAGGATGCGTTTGAGCTGGCGCAGAACGCGCATCTGAAAAAGGAGATCGGCCGTCTGAAGCAGGCCGCGCGGCAGTCGCGCGCGTGGGCCGACAAGGTCGAGAACACGAAGATCGGCCCGCACTCGGCGAAAGTAACGGGCGAGGCCGACGCCATGGGCGGCCGCGCCTACATCGGCGAGCAATCGCGCCGCATGCAGCAGCGGCGCAAGAATCTCGAACGGCGGCAGAACGCCGCCATCGAGGAAAAATCGGCGCTGCTGAAAAACATCGAGCAGGCCGCGCCCCTGAAGCTGCACCAGCTTCCATATCACACGGACCGGCTGGCGCTGCTGCGGGACGTCTCGGTGTGCTATGGCGGCGCGCCCGTGTGCCGCGGCGTCAGCTTCTGCGTCGAGCAGGGCGACCGGATCGCGCTGCGCGGCGCGAACGGCACCGGGAAGACGAGCCTTCTGCGCCTGCTGTGCGGCGAGGACGTGCCGCACACCGGGACCGTGGAGCGCAGCTCCCGGCTGCGGATCTCCTACGTGCGGCAGGACCCGTCCGGTCTGCGCGGGGATCTGGGCGCGTATGCCGCGCGGTACGGGCTGGACGAGAGTCTGTTCAAGGCGATCTTGCGCAAGCTGGACTTTGCGCGGGTGCAGTTTGAAAAGGACATGGTGGATTTTTCTGCCGGGCAGAAGAAAAAGGTGCTGCTGGCGCGGAGCCTGTGCGAGCCGTCACATCTGCTCGTCTGGGACGAGCCGCTCAATTATGTGGACGTGCTCTCACGCATGCAGATCGAAGGCCTGCTGCTGGAATTCCAGCCGACGATCGTCTTTGTGGAGCACGACCGCGTCTTCTGCGATCACGTCGCGACAAAGGCCGTGATGCTCTGACAGCTTGACCTTTCGCCGCGCCGCGGGTACAATGGGAGAAAACACGCCGGAGGAAGAAGCCTATGGACAAGCAGGCCGTCGAGGCGCAGCTGTGCCAGCTGCCGATCAGCCAATACGCATGGATCGATCCGCAGACGATCGAATTTTCCGACCGCATCCGCTACGTCTGCGAGCATGAGTGTCCGATGTATGGGACGAGCTGGGCCTGTCCCCCGGCCGTGGGGACGGTCGCGGCCTGTCGGGAACGGATCCTGTCCTACCCCGGCGCGCTGGTCTTCACCACGCTTTGTGAGGTCGATGACATCGCCGATCTTTCTGCCGCGCTCGCCACGCGCGCGCCGCACGAGGCCGTCACGCGGCAGGTGCGGGATATCCTGCGGCAGTTTTCGCCGGATGTGCTCACCCTGTCCACCGAGTCGTGCGCGATCTGCGAACACTGCGCGTATCCGGACGCGCCCTGCCGCCACCCGGAACGGATGTTCCCCTGCGTGGAGAGCTACGGCATCGTCGCCACGGCCCTCGCCGAGCAGAACGGCATCGAATTTTATAACGGCAACATCGTCACCTGGTTTTCGCTCCTGTGCTACCGGTAAACGCACCGGCAGTCCCGCTTTGCGGGGCTGCCGGTTTCTTTATGCGTTGTTTTTCTGGTTATTCTGCGTCAGGATGCGGTCGATCTCCGCCTGGGCGGCGTAGACCTCGTCGTGGAAATGCTGGGCGGAGATGCGCTCGGCCCCGTGGCCGAGGATGATGAGCTGCTCGAGATTGTCGCTCGTCGCCACGCGCACGCGGCGGCGGCCGCGCAGCTCAAAGCTCAAACGCTCGATATACTGGTCGGCAGTCTCCGCCTGCCGGGTGTAGACGATGTGGATGTTGTGGTATTTCTCCACCGAGCCGAGGCCCTGCGGGACCTTGTACGCGTCAAAGACGAGGATCAGCGTGCAGCCGCGGTAGCCCTGGTAGTTGCACAGCAGGTTCATGAGCACATGCCGCGCGGTATCGAGGCTGGTGCGTGAGAGCTCCTTGAGCTCGTCCCAGGCGAAGATGATGTTGTAGCCGTCGACCAGCAGGAAATCGTCCGCCGGGCCGAGGGCTTCGAGGAACTCGCGCTTGTCCTCGCTGCGGAGCATCATCTGCGGCAGCACGTCGCGGCGGCGGATGGCGCCGTAGGTGCGCTCAAAGATCGCCAGCAGCTCCTTTTCCAGCTCCGGCGCGCCGCCGGGGGCGACGGAACGCACGATGCGCTGCGGCGCAGGCTTGACCGGGCCGCCGAAGCGCAGCAGCGGCAGGTGGGCCGCGTCGTCCACGTCCTGCCATTTGACCTCGTAGCCCGCGCCGTGGCCGCAGAAGATGGAGCCCGCCGGGTTTTCCAGATCCCGGGCCGGGTCATAGCCGGAGGCGCGGACGAGCGCATCCTGCTCTTTGCAGGGCCGGTAGCCGTCCACGCGCAGCTGCAGCCGCCCGCGGCCGCGGGTATAGGCCGTGACCTCGTTCGGGTAGCCGCGCAGCAGCCGCACCGGGGCGGCTCCGCGCAGGATGGTCTGCGCGCCGTCGGTCTCCGGCGGGTCGTAGTCTCCCTGCATCCGCTGGATGTCGGTGATCGCCCGGCCGACGCATTCGGCCGGAAGCTCCAGCCGGAACGCATACCACGGCTCGAGCAGCACCGACTTCGCCTTCATCAGCCCCTGCCGCACCGCGCGGTAGGTCGCCTGGCGGAAATCGCCGCCCTCGGTATGCTTCTGGTGCGCCCGGCCGGAGACGAGCGTGAAGCGGATGTCCGTGACCGGCGCGCCGGTCAGCACGCCGCGGTGGACCTTCTCGGCCAGATGCCCGAGGATCAGCCGCTGCCAGTGCAGGGCAAGTGTGTCGGTCGGGCACATCGTGTCGAACTGCAGGCCGGAGCCGGGCTCCGCCGGCTCCATCAGCAGGTGGACCTCGGCGTAGTGCCGCAGCGGCTCGTAATGCCCCACGCCCTCGACCGGGGCGGCGATGGTCTCGAGATAGACGATATTGCCCTCGTCGAAGGCGACCTCCAGCCCGAAGCGCTGCGCGATCAGCTTCTGCAGGATCTCCATCTGCACCGGGCCCATCAGCTGCACGCGGATCTCGCGCAGCAGCGCGTTCCAGACCAGATGCAGCGCGGGATCCTCCTCTTCCAGCACGCGCAGCTGGCCGTAGGCCTGCGCGGCGTCGGTCCCGTCGGTCAGGAGCAGGCGGTATTCCAAAACCGGCTGCAGAGCCGGGGCCTGTGCCGCCGTCTCATGGCCGAGGGTCATGCCGGGCATCGTCTTCGTCAGGCCGGTCACAGCGCAGACGGTCCCGGCCGGGGCCTGCTGCAGGAGCGTAAACTTGCTGCCGGAATACAGGCGGAGCTGGTCGGCCTTCTCCTGCCAGTCCTCGCCCGCGAGCAGCTGCTTGACACCAAGCGTGCCGCCCGTGACCTTCAGGAAGGTCAGCCGCGCGCCCTTTTCATCCCGCGCGATCTTATAGACGCGCGCGCCGAAGTCCTTTCCGTATGCAGGCGCCTGCACGAAGCGGCCCAGCGCGTCCAGCAGCGCGTCCACGCCCTCCCGCTTCAGGGCGGAACCGAAGAAGCACGGAAACACCTTCCGGTGCGAGACGGCGGACGCGATCTGCGCGTCCGAGACCCTGCCGGAGGCGAGATATTCGTCGAGCAGCGCATCGTCACAGAGGGACAGTTCTTCCTGAAGCTGCGATTGCGGCTGCGAAAAGTCGATGCAGCGCTCGTCGAGCTCCCGCCGGAGGCTCTGCAAAAGGGCGTCATGGTCGGCCGTGCCGATGTCCATCTTGTTGACGAACACGACCGCCGGCACCTGATAGCGCCGCAGCAGCTGCCAGAGCGTCGCGGTATGCCCCTGCACGCCCGCCGTGCCGCTCACGACCAGCACGGCGCAGTCGAGCACCTGCAGCGTCCGCTCCATCTCGGCGGAAAAATCGACGTGGCCGGGGGTATCGAGCAGCGTCAGCGTGCAGCCCGGCAGAGGCAGGACGGCCTGCTTGGAAAAGATCGTGATGCCGCGGCTGCGCTCCTGCGCGTCGGTATCGAGAAACGTATCCCCGTGGTCGACGCGCCCGAAGGCGCGGATGACGCCCGCCTGATAGAGCATGGCCTCCGACAGCGTCGTCTTGCCCGCGTCCACATGCGCGAGCAGACCCACGCAAAGGCGCTTTTCCGTCTGATGTGATCCCTGTGCAGCCATAAAAAACCTCTTGTGCTGATGATTTTGAGATGATTATACCACAAAAGAACAAAAACGCCAAGAGGTGCCCCAAGGCTCCCCTTCCAGGGGCCGATTCCCCCTATCAGGGGGAAATGTCCCGAAG
>ERZ507028.410-NODE-410-length-16198-cov-5.893452_pt1 | contig 16198 bp, 16 predicted proteins | sample MGYA00512875_ERZ507028 | MGnify/ENA metagenome assembly ERZ507028 | reverse complement strand
GGCGGCGCACCCCTGCGCCAGCTGCTGGCAGAGGCAAAGCCCGCCGACGGGCAGAAGCTGCGCCTTGCCATCGTGACCGGCGCCGAGGGCGGCTTTGCCGCCGAGGAGGCCGAAATGGCCGCCAAAGCCGGGGCAAAAACGGTGGGTCTTGGCCCCCGCATCCTCCGGTGCGAGACCGCCCCGCTGGCGGTGCTCTCCGCCGTCATGACCCTGACCGGGAATCTGGAATAAGCACAAAAAAGGACGTATCTGCTTGACAAATACGCCCAGAATGATTATACTGAGAACAGAAAAGGTGCTGCCCGGCAACGGTCAGCTTCCATACCCTAGACAATCAGAAAAGATTGGCCGTTTGAGTCTGGACAACTGTGGCGGTCAATCTTTTTTGTTTTGCTTGCTCTCGATGTACTGTAAAACTTTTAACGTAACGTCAACCGTTTCGTAGACCACGGTAACGATAAGCGTTGCCAAGGCCAAGGTTTCCAGCAGCGTCATAGGGCATCCCCCCTTTGCCGTCAGGCTCCGGGAAGATCACAAATTCTCAAAAAAGTTCCTTTCCCGGCGTTGCGCCTGATTCATTCCGAAGAACGAGTTTTGCGAGCCGGGTACGGAAGCATGACCACCTGCAATGCAGGCAACACTTAGTCTACCGCCTTTTCAGGCGGTGTTTTTATTGTAGCATACTTTTTTATTCGTTACAACAAAAATATTTATATAGTCAAAGAGGCTGCTGCACAGGGGTTTGTGCAACAGTCTCTTATAATTTTATATTATATTACGTTTTGTAAATGCTTTCAGCCGTTTTCCCTAGCATCCGGGTGGGCATCAGTGTCCAGCAGAGCTCGCTTTACCTTGAGCAGGTTCTGCGGGCTGACCGAGAAACTGCGCAGACCAAGGTGCAGGTACTGCGCCGTGTTGGCGGGGTTGCCCACGGCAAGGCCGCAGATGGTCACGGGGACGTGGTGCGCACCCGCGGCATCCATCACCATGGTGATCAGCTTTTTCATGGCCGGGCTGGCGGGGCGGTAGTAGTGCTCCGCGCTGGCAAGCTCCCGGTCGGCGGCGTGGGTGTACTGGGTCAGGTCGTTGGTGCCGATGACCAGAAAATCGCAGCCGTGGGCTATAAAGTCCTCCACGGTCAGGCAGGCGGCGGGGATGCTCAGCATCACGCCAAACTGGGTATTCTCGTTAAAGGGCACGCCCCGCTCCCGCAGGCTCTGGCGGCAGTGCTCCACGATGCTCATGGCGGCGTCCCAGTCCTCTACATCGGTCACCATGGGGAACATCACCCGCAGCGGCCCCCGGGCAGCGGCGCGCAGCAAGGCACAGATCTGGGTCTGGAACTGCTGGGGCTGGCGCAGGCTGTTGCGGATGCCGCGCAGGCCGAGCTTGGAGGACTGCGGCCCCTGATTGGCATCCGCCACGGTGCGGTCGGAGCCAAAGTCGAAGGTGCGCACGGTCACCGGACAGCCGTTTGCGGCGGCCAGACAGGAGCAGTAGAAGAAATACTGCTCCTGCTCGTCCAAAATGCGCCCGGGCAGCATCATGTAGCCGCTGCGCAGCAGCCCAACGCCCTTGGCGCCGGACTGCATGGCGGTGTCGATATCCTCCGGGCCGAAGCAGTTGGCCAGCAGCTCAAAGGGTTCGCCGTCCCGCGTTTCATCCGGCAGGCTGTGCAGCTGCTTCATCTCCGCGTCCTCGCGCTGGAGCTGGCAGATGCTGGCCTCTGCCTGCTGGCGGGCGATGGCGTCCGGGTCCAGGATGCAGTTGCCGTTGGTTGCGTCCAGAATGACGGTGCGGCCGTCGCAGTCGTCCAGAAAATCCTTGCCCACCTGCACGATGCCCGGGATGTTCATTGCCCGGGCAATGATGGCGGCATGGCTCTGGCCGCTGCCCTCGGCGGTGATGACGCCCAGAATCATGCCGGAGGGCACGCTGAACAGGTCGGTGGGCATCAGCCGGTCGGCGGCAAGGATCACCGGATGATCCAGCGCCAGCCACACCCGGGGGCGGTTGGTCAGGATGTTGATCACCCGGCGGGTGGCGTCCAGAATATCCACGCTGCGCAGCTGCATATAGGGGTTATCCTTCATGTTGGCAAGCTGGTCGGCGTAGCGCTGCCCCACCTGATGCATCGCCGCCGAGGCGCTGATGCCCGCATTGATGCAAAAGCGCACCTCGTTCATCATGCCCTCATCGTCCAGCATCATGCTCTGGAACAAAAAGATGGCCTGCTCGGTGGGCGCGGCGCGCTCTGCCATGGAGTCCAGTTCGTTCTGCGCCGTGTGCACGGCGTTTGCCAGCAGCCGCAGCTCCCGCTCCGGGTTGAAAGGCCCATGGCTGAAGGTCTCCACATGATGTTCCAGTCGGCTCACCTGTCCCAGCACCAACCCAGGGGATGCGGATACGCCTTTATAAACCTTCATCTTCTGTCACCTCCGGCAAAGCCGATGCGGTCAAAGTGCGCCACACCAGCGCCTGTAAGAATGTATTGGGCAGCAAAGCGGCCAGCGCCGCCTGTCCGGCGGTGCTGCTGCCCGTGAACAGCGGAGCAAAGCTTTCCATGCGGTCTTTATCGCACGCCGCCAGAAACGCCTCGGCCAGCGTCCGGGTGGTATAAAAGTGGGTGGGGTCTACCCCGGCGTCCTCGGCGGCGGCTTCCAGCGGGGCAAGCTGGGCGTCCTTCATCCGTGCCAGCAGTAAAGCGGCATCGGCGGTAAGGGTAACAGGGTACTTCTCCCGCACCTCCTTCTGCACTGCGTCAAAGGCTGCGCGGAAAGCTTCGGCATCGGCGCTGCTGTCCGCACCGCTGTCCACCGCGTAGGCACAGCCCCGGATGCGGCCAAAGGCACGCAGGGTGTCGTAATAGCCCAGCTCCATGTTGCGCTTGGCGGTGTCGGGGTCGAAGTGCAGGATATCGCCCAGCTCCCAGTAGCTGCGGATCATGGTGGTGGGCAGGCCGGTCAGGTTGGGGCGGGTGATGCCCACGCCCTCAAGGTCCACACAGACCAGCTCCTCTGCGCCCATGGTCTTGGCAAGGCCGGTGGGCATATTATCGCTGTACCCGCCGTCCAGAAACTTTACCCCGTCGATCTGCCGCGCCCGCAATGCGGGGAAGCAGGCCGCCGAAGCCATCAGGTAGTCCCGCACCTGCCCGGCGGGGATATCCTCCAGCGTCAGCTCCCGGGGGCGCAGCCCCCGCTGCTCCACCGTCACGATGCCGAACCGGATGGGCGCTGCCCGCAGCGCGTCCTCGTCCAGCACCCGCTCCACGATCTCCTCCAGCGGGGTCACGTCCATGCCGCCTTCCTTTACCACCCGGCGCAGAAACTGATGCAGGGCGGAAAGGTCGGCGTTTTCCTTCGGCAGTTCCATCACATCCCGGCTGCGGATGGTCAGCCACATATCCCGGGCGGTCTCGTACAGATCCAGCACGAACATGGCGCCGTTCAAGCCGCCCACGCTGGTACCGGTAATGATCTGCGGGTGCCAGTCCAGCTCCATCAAAGCCCGCCAGACGCCTACCTGATAGCTGCCCCGCGCGCCGCCGCCTGCCAGCACCAGCGCCTTTTGCGTGGGTTCTCTGCGTTCCATATCCAGCCCTCCCGTGCACGTTCCCGGTATTTTCTAAAATTGTTATAATTATACCATACTTTCGGATAAAATTCTCCCGAATTTTCGGAGATCATGCCTTTTTCCTGTGAAAGTTTCGTGCTATACTAGCCGGAGATAAGTATAGAGACAGCCCGAAGGGGCACACAACAGGAGGAAAGTATGCACTGCAAACAATGGATCTTTGATATGGACGGCACCCTGACCGACAGCATGGTGGTGGTATGGGAGGGTGCCCCGGAGGCGCTGCTGGCGCGCTTTGGCCGCACCCCGAAGGCAGACCTGCACGAGACTCTGCTGACCATGGGCATGGAGGACGGCGCACAGTACCTCATCCGGGAATATGCGCTGCCGCTGGACAGGAACGGCTATCTGGACGTGATGCGCGAGGTGATCGCCCAGTTGTACGAGAAGGTGGAATTGAAGCCCGGCGTGCGGGACGCCCTTGCCCGGCTGCGGGCCGAGGGCGCGCGGATGTGCGTTTGCTCCAACACGTGGAGCAGCCAGTGCCGCACCGTGCTGACCCGCCTTGGCATCGACGAATACTTTGATTTTTACATCGAGGCGCGGGGTGCTATGAGCAAGAGCAGCCCCGCCCCCTTTATGGAGGCGCTGCACCGCCTTGGCGGCACGGAGCCCGCCGGGTGTGCCGTGTGCGAGGACGCCCTCTACGCCGCCCAGACTGCCCACGACGCCGGCTTTTATCTGGTGGGCATTCAGGACACCACCAGCGCTGCCGACGCCCCCGCCCTGCGCCGGATATGCAATCAGTTTTTGCCGGACTGGACTGCACTGGACTGGGCGCAGGTATAAACTGCCTGCTCCCGGATGGATAAAACGCCCATCCCCTTGCATTTTGCGTGCCATAGGAGTATGATAATATAAATAATTACGTCTTTTTTACAAAGACGTGCTTTGGTGAAGCGAAAAAAACCAAACCTTATCGTCAAAAGGAGATCCCTGTCATGACAAACCCGCTCGTCAGCATTATCGTGCCTGTGTATAACGCGCAAAATAGTGTTGCCCGCTGTCTGGAAAGTATTTGCAGCCAGACCTATCAGGAGCTGGAGATCATCGTGCTGAACGATGGCTCTACGGATGACAGCCTTGCCATTTGTGAGCAGTTCCGGGCAAAGGATCCACGCATCGTGGTGGTGGACAAGGAAAACGAGGGCCTTTCCATCACCCGCAATGTGGGTATGCGGCTGGCACAGGGCAAATATTTGCAGTTCGTGGACAGTGATGACCACCTTGCCCCGGATTTTACCCAGCGTATGGTGACAGCTGCCGAGCAGTACGATGCCACACTGGTCATCTCGCCCTACTGGATGGAGATCCCCCGGGATATCCAGAAGGAGCAGCTTCGGGAAAAGGTCAAGGCTGGCAACCCGGAGGACATCGCCAAAAAGAAGCTGCGCCGGAAAAAGCCGGAGGTGGAGTACCGGGAGTATGGTTTTCTGCCCGCCGGTGTCTACGACCAGAAAAGCTACGCGCTGCACCTGATGGAAAAGCCCGTGACCTTTTTCTATAATGTGGTGTGGAACAAGATCTACCGCCGGGACGTATTGAACGCCCACGGGCTGGAGTTTACCAACGAGATGATCCACGCCGAGGATCAGCAGTTCAACATCCGGTATCTGGAATTTGTGGAGCGGGTGGTCTCGCTGGAGGAGCCGGGTTATTACTATGTCCAGAACCCCCAGAGCATCTGCCACACCCAGATCAATCTTTCTACCATCATGCAGAACCGTCTGCAAATGATAGACTATTATAAGGCTCTCTACACGAAACTGGGCCTCTACGAAGAGGTGCAGACCCAGCTGCACGCCTCGCTGCTGGGGCTGGCGGAAAGTGTAAGCCCCACGATTGGCATCCAGAAGGCGCTGAGCGATGCGGCAGAGTACTGGTACGCCTTTTTTGCCGGCAGCGACGAGGAAGCGGAGCTTGCCGCCGAGCGCAGCGGACGAAAGGCTGCCGCCAAGAAAAAGCAGAAACTCGGAACGGAGTAAGCCTGTGAAGGAGGAACCCCATGAACACCCCGCTCGTCAGCGTGATCGTGCCCGTTTACAACGTGGAAAAGACCCTTGCCCGCTGTCTGGAAAGCATCTGCGGCCAGAGCTACCAGAACCTTGAGATCATCGTGGTGAACGATGGCTCCCCGGATGGCAGCCTTGCCATCTGTGAGCAGTTCCGGGCAAAAGACCCCCGCGTGGTGGTCATCAGCAAGGAGAACGAGGGGCTTTCTCTCACGCGCAACGCCGGGATGCGCACTGCCCACGGCAAGTATTTGCAGTTCGTGGACAGCGATGATTATATCGAACCCACCTTTACCGCCCGCATGGTGGAAGCCGCCGAGAAGAACTATGCCGATCTGGTCATTGCGCCCTATTGGATGGTGATCCCGCTGGCTTCCAGCAAAAGCGGTCGGCGCACCGAAAAGCTGCTGGCGCAGCTGGGCGTACAGACTGACACCGCCGAGCCGGAGGTGAGCGTTTACAGCTTTCTGCCCGCCGGAAATTACGGCCAGAAGGAGTTTATGCAGGAGTACATGAAAAAGCCCTCCTCCTTCTATTTCAACGTTGTTTGGAACAAGCTGTACCGCCGCAGCCTTTTGATGAACGCGGGGCTCTGGTTCACCCGCGAAGTTTACAACGAGGATCAGCTGTTCAATGTGCGGTATTTCCGGCTGGCGAAGGCCTATACCGCCCTTGCCGCTCCGGGTTATTACTACATCCAAAACCCCCAGAGCCTGCTGCATACTAATGCAGACCTTGGCAAGGTCGTGAACAGCCGGTTGCAGATGTTCCCCCATTACAAGCAGATGCTGTCCGAACTGGGGATCGCCCGTGGCAATCAGCTGCGGCTGTACCACACCCTCATTGCCCAGTCGGAGCGTTTCATGCCCGCAGGCCCTGTCCAGACCCTGCTGAAGCGCAGAACCCAGTCCAAGTGATTTCGGCAATTTTCCGTAAAACAGAAGCCGCTGCACAGCGATCTTGCGTGCAGCGGCTTCTTCATTTTTTCTTTACCCCAATCGGGTGCAGAAAGCCTCCCGGACGGCGGCTTCCCGCCCGCGGGGAATGGGGATGCGCGCCCCGCTGCGCATCCGTACCTCGCCGGGGGACAGCAGCTGTACTGCTTTCAGATTGACCACATAGGAGCGGTGCGGCTGCACAAAGCGGCCATCTGCCAATAGCGGCTGCGCCACGGTGGAAAAGGGCACCCGCAGCGAGAGGGAGGCCACATCCTCTCCGGTGGTCAGGTGGAAGTGCACGATGTGGTGGGTGCATTCCAGATATTCAATTTCGGCATAGGCCAGCGCCCGCACACCGTCTGCGGTGGTCACGGTAAGGGTGGGGCCATATTCCGGCTCCACCGCCCGCTTGAGCAGGGCAGAAACTTCCGGCTGGTGCACCGGCTGCAGCAAATACTGCATGGCGTCCACCCGGTAGGCGCTGTATGCGTGGGCCGGGGTGCGTGCCACAAAGGCCAGCGGTGCGCGGCGGCCACGGCGGCGCAGCTCTGCCGCCGCCGCAAGCCCTTCGGGCCGGGCTACCGCCGCAAGCTCGATGAGGTACAGCTCGTACCGCAGCCCGGCGGCATCCTGCTGCAAAAGCGCTTCCGGGCTTTGCAGCTGCTCCACGATGCAGGCGTCCTCCCGCCGGGCAAAGAACTCCATGCACTGGTGCTCCAGCCGGCTGCGCAGCGCCCCGTCCGGGCTGCAGATCGCAATGTGAAAGATCATGGTTTGGCTTCCTTTGCGGAAAAATCATCTTAAATCAAGCAATTCCGGGCAGACTGCGGTCTGCCCGGAATTGCATTTTTACGGCAAGAGTCAGGACGGCAAGCGGCAGCTGACTTTTGTTCTTTTTAGCATTAGCAGCCGATGGCGGCGCACTTCTCAGCCAGCCATGCGCGCTCGTCCTCGGTCAGGCGGGGCGCCAGCTGCTCGAACACCTTGCGGTGGTAGTCGTTCAGCCATGCGACCTGCTCCTTGTCCAGCACGCCGGGCACGATGGGAGAAGTAGCGATGGGCACAAAGGTGAGGGGACGGAAGGCAAGGAAGGTGCCGTACTGGTTGTCGGCCTTGTGGTAGCACTCGATCTCGTTCTCGATGCGGATGCCCACCTCGCCGGCTTCATACACGCCGGGCTCGTCGGTGACGATCATGCCCGGGCGCATCAGAGTGGTGTTGCGCCCGTTCAAAGCGTGGGGGCCCTCATGAACGTTGCCCACAAAGCTGACGCTGTGGCCGGTGCCGCAGCGGTAGTTGATGAGGTGACGCCACAGCGGCTCGCGGGCGATGGTGTCCAGCATGTGGCAGTCGCAGTAGTCCAGCCAGACGGCCTTGGCGATGTCGATGTGGCACTGCAAGGTCCAGGTGTAGAACAGCTTTTCGTCCTCGGTCAGCTCACCCAGCGGATAGGTGCGGGTGATGTCGGTGGTGCCGTCCATGTAGGTGGCACCGCTGTCCACCAGCAGAAAGCCCTTCTTTTCCAGCACAGCGTGATCTTCCGGGGTGGCGTGGTAGTGCATCATGGCCGCATTGCCGCCGTAGGCCGCAATGGTGCCAAAGCTCTCCACAAGGAATTTATCGTCCGCACTGCGGTACTTGTGCAGGATCTCGTCCACGGTCAGTTCGGTCAGGGTCTCACCGGCGGCAAGGCGGTTTTCCAGCTCCATCTGGAACCGCACCATGGCCACAGCGTCCCGGATATGGGCCTGCTTTGTGTGGGCAAGCTCCGTTTCGTTCTTCACGCCCTTCATCAGCAGCAGCGGGTCGGTGCCGTCCTTCACGGTGAGGGCGGCATTCTGTTCCAGCACCTGATACACGGCGTAGTTGACGGTGGCCGTCTCGGCCAGCACGGTCTGCGGCTCGGTCTCGGCCGCAAGGCAGGGCAGCACGTCATCATACTCCGCCAGCGTGACGCCGTTCGCTTCCAGCTCTGCCCGGGCTTCCGGGGCCACGCGGGCTGTATTGATGAACAGCACCGCCCGGTCCGGGGTCACGTAGCAGTAGGCCATGGCGTAGGGGGTGCACTCGATGTCCATGGCGCGCAGATTCAGCAGCCATGCCAGATTATCCAGCTTGCCCACGAACTGCGCAGTGCAGCCCAGTTCCCGGAGCCTGCCGCGCAGCTGTTCCAGCTTTTGGGCAGGGGAGAAGCCCGCATACTCCTCCGGCAGGATCCATGCCGGGGTGTCCGGCAGGGCGGGGCGGTCCTCGGTCCACAGCTCGTCCTCAAGGCGCAGCGTCCGGATGGAAGCGCCCTTTTTCTCCAGTGCCTTTTTCAGGCCGTTCACGAGGGCCGTGCTGGCGGTCAGGCCGCACAGGCCCAGTGCTTCGCCCTCATTCAGGGCATTTGCGCAGTATTCCTCCACGGTGGGCACGCCGGGTTCCCCCATGCGCTGCAGCTTGATCTCGGTACCGGCAAGCTCTTTTTCCGCCTGCACGAAGTACCGGCCATCGGCCCACAGGGCGCTCCCGGTGCGGGTGACGACAAGGTTGGAGTTCTCGCCGTGGAACCCGGAGAACCAGGTCAGGCTGGTGTAGTGGGCGGGCAGGTACTCACTGGCATGGGGGTCTCCCACCGGGATCAGATAAACAGCCACGCCGTTTGCGGCCATGGCGGCACGCAGCGCGGCAAGGCGCTCGGGTACGGTATTCATGCTCATAATGACAGCTTCCTTTTTTCTATGGCCGGACCGCCGGAAAAGCCCCCGACGGCAGGGAATTTTTCTGTGTCCTATTGTATCATTCCGGGAAAAAGATTGCAATGCAGGGGCGGGACGGTTTGGAATGGCCTCCGCTGCCGGGGAGCATCCTCGCCCTCTCAGTCTCGCATTCGCTCGACAGCTCCCCCAAAGTGGGAGCCTTTGGCAGTCCATGCAAAGTATATCATTATGCCAAGGCCTCTCCCTTTGGGAGAGGTGTCACCGTAGGTGACGGAGAGGGCGAGCCCGCTGAAAAAGAGAGCATTTTTCGCCTTTTCCCCGAAAACGCAACTTTCTTGCAAAAAAAGTTACAATTTTTTCTTGAAAAAGGCCGGTTTTCCATTGACAGCCTTGTTATAATAGAGGTGTAGTATTTTTATGGGTCAGCACTCTGCGGCCCTTTGCGCTAACAATTGCGAATATTGCGATAAAAAGAAAGAGGCATTTGGAACATGACTAAAATCGATATCTTCTCCGGCTTCCTTGGTGCCGGCAAAACGACCCTGATTAAAAAGCTGATCACCGAGGCCTTTGCAGGCCAGCAGGTGGTGCTGATCGAGAACGAGTTCGGCGAGATCGGCATTGACGGCGGCTTTCTGAAGGAAAGCGGCATCCAGATCAACGAGCTGAACGCAGGCTGCATCTGCTGCTCTCTGGTGGGCGATTTCCGCACCGCTCTGCAGCAGGTGGTGGAGCAGTACCACCCCGACCGCATCGTCATCGAGCCGTCCGGCGTGGGCAAGCTGAGCGATGTGACCCGCGCCGTGGAGGGCGTGGCGGAGCATCTGGACGTGCAGCTGAACAGCTTTGTCACCGTGGCCGATGTGAACAAGGTCAAGATGTATATGAAGAACTTCGGCGAGTTCTACGACGACCAGATCAGCCACGCAAGCTGCATCCTGCTCAGCCGCACCCAGACCGCCAGCGAGGAAAAGATCGCCGCTGCCGTGGCAATGCTACGGGAAAAGAACCCCACTGCCACCATCGTGACCACCGCATGGGATCACCTGACCGGTGAGCAGATCCTGAAGGCCATGTCCACCAAGGACGACTTCAAGGCCGAGCTGATCGCCATGGCTGCCAAGGCCAACGAAGAGCACGCCCACGAGGACGAAGAAGAAGAGCACGAGCATCACCATCATCACGACGATGAGAACGGTGTGTGCAGCTGCGGCCATCATCACGACCATGACGATGATGATGACGAGGATGAGCACGAGCATCATCACCATCACCACGATCATGACGAGGATGACGAGTGCGACGATCCGGACTGCAGCTGCCATCATCACCATGACGATGACGACGAGGACGAGCACGAGCATCACCACCATCATCACCATCACCACGGCCATGACGCCGACGAGGTCTTCATCAGCTGGGGCGAGGAGACGCACAGGAAGTTCACCAAGGCTGAGATCGAGCACATCCTGCAGGCGCTGGAGGATGCGGAGACCTACGGCATCATCCTGCGGGCCAAGGGCTATGTGGCCAACGCCGAGGGTGAGAAGTGGATCCACTTCGACTACGTGCCCGGCGAGCCTGACATCCGTGACGGCGGCGCAATGGTCACCGGCCGCATCTGCGTCATCGGCTCGAAGCTGAATGAGGAAGCCGTCGCGAAGCTCTTCGGCGTAGAAAAGCAGTAAGGAGAATCCGACATGGCTATGCCCGATATCCCCATGTACGTCTTCACGGGCTTTCTGGAGTCCGGCAAGACGAAATTCATCCAGGAGACGCTCGAGGACGAGCGCTTCAACACCGGCGAACGGACGCTGCTGCTGGTCTTTGAGGAGGGCGAGGAGGAATACGACGTATCCACTTACCCGCACAAGGAGGTCTATGAGCAGGTCCTGGACTACGACGAGCTGAGCCCGGAGATGCTGACCGGGCTGCAGAAGAAATACAACGCCGAGCGCGTGGTCGTTGAGCTCAACGGCATGCATCTGGCCTCGGATTTCTATCTCAAGACGCCCGACCACTGGAAGATCGCGCAGGAGGTCATGTTTGCCGACGCGACGACCTTCCTCAGCTACAACGCCAACATGCGCCAGCTCGTCGTGGACAAGCTGGCCGGGGCGGAGATGCTGGTCCTCAACCGCATGACGCCCGGCGCGGACGTCACGCCCTACCACAAGATTGCCCGGGCCGTCAACCGCCGGATTGAGATCCTCTACGAGTACACCGACGGCTCGACCCACTATGACGACATCGAGGATCCCCTGCCGTTCGACCTGAACGCCCCGGTCGTGGAGGTCAAGGACGAGGATTATGCCCTGTTCTACCGCGATATCACCGAGGAGCCCAAGAAATACGCCGGCAAGACCGTGAAATTCAAGGGACAGGTGGCGCGGCTGCGCCGGGAAAAGGACGGCATGTTCGCCCCCGGCCGGTTTGTGATGACCTGCTGCGAGGCGGATATCACGTTCATGGGCCTGCCGTGCCGGTTTGCCGGGGCTTCCGGGCTGGCGGCGCGCAGCTGGGTCTGGGTCACGGCGACCGTCGAGGTCAAGTACTACTCGCTCTACAAGGGCGTGGGTCCCATCCTCACCGCCGTCAACGTCCAGCCCGCCGAACCCGCCGAGCAGAGCGTCGCGACCTTCTGAGCTTTCCAGAATACAAAACCGCCACGGCAGTCAGCTGCCATGGCGGTTTTCGTCTGTAAGGCCGCGCATAGAAAACCCCGCCCTGCCGGCATGGGGACAGGACGGGGCTTCCGGTATGGAGGGGGAGCGCTCATTTCCCGAAAAGGGAGAATTGCTTTTTTTCATAGGGCTCGCTCGCGGCGCTCTGGACCTCATAGCCGGTCGCGTGAACCGCGGCCTTGACGGCTTCGACGTCCAGCGGCTCGTCTGTGATGACGACCGCTTCGCCCCTGGTGTGCGACGAGGAGACCTTTTTGACGGGGACTGCCTTGCGGATGGTATCATTGATGTGCGATTCGCACATGCCGCACATCATGCCGTCGATCTTCAGCGTGGTTTTATACATAAGAAAGACCTCTCATTCATGATGATGGCAGCAGCCCGCGTTTGCGCAGTGTGCGCAGCCAGCGCCGCAGGTGCTTTTGCCCTGCTTTTTCTGACGGATCAGATAGATCACGATTGCGGCAACGATCGCCAGCAGAACTGCCGAGATCACGATCGTGCCAAGATTCTCTGCGAGCCAGGCAAACATGAAGATCACTCCTTGATAAGCTCGTTTGCGGAGGGGAGGCAAGACCGCAGGATCTGCGGTCTTGCCTGAAATGGATTGCGGAATATTACTTGATCTTTGCGGTCAGCTTGGTAGCCTCCTTATAGGGCTTGACAAGCATGTAGACGATGAAGGCGAGCAGAACGACGCCGACGATCACGCCGAGGACGTTGCCGTTGCCGGTGAACAGAGCGCCGAACTGGTTGACCATGAGGGCGATCGCATAGGCGAAGCCGCACTGATAGCCGATGGCGAACCAGGTCCACTTCTGGCTGTTCATCTCACGCTTGATGGCGCCGATGGCCGCGAAGCACGGAGCGCACAGGAGGTTGAAGACCAGGAAGGAGTAGCCGGTAATGCCATTGAACGCGGTAGCAAGGTTCTGATAGACCGTGCCGTCGCCGCCGCCATAGAGGATGCCGAGCGTGCCGACGATGTTCTCCTTGGCAACGAGGCCGGTGATGGAAGCAACGACTGCCTGCCAGTTGCCCCAGCCGAGCGGAGCGAAGATCCAGGCGATCGCGCCGCCGATCTTGGCGAGGATGGAGTAGTTGATCTCTTCGTCAGAGAGCATCCGGAAGCCGTCTTCGGCCCAGCCGAAGTAGGTGGTGAACCAGACAAAGATGGTGGACAGAAGGATGATCGTACCGGCCTTCTTGATGAAGGACCAGCCGCGCTCCCACATGCTGCGCAGGACGTTGCCGAGGGTCGGCCAGTGGTATGCAGGCAGTTCCATGACGAACGGAGCGGGATCGCCGGAGAACATCCTGGTCTTCTTCAGCATGATGCCGGAGATGACGATTGCGGCCATGCCGATGAAGTAAGCGGAGGTGGAGACCCATGCGCTGCCGCCAAAGAGAGCGCCGGCGATCATGCCGATGAACGGCACCTTTGCGCCGCAGGGGATGAAGGTGGTGGTCATGATCGTCATACGGCGGTCACGTTCATTTTCTATGGTACGCGAAGCCATAACGCCCGGGATGCCGCAGCCGGTGCCGATGAGCATCGGGATGAAGGACTTGCCGGACAGGCCGAATTTCCGGAAGATACGGTCCAGAACGAAGGCGATACGGGCCATGTAGCCGCACGCTTCGAGGAAGGCCAGCATGAGGAACAGAACGAGCATCTGCGGCACGAAGCCGAGAACTGCGCCGACACCGGCGACAATGCCGTCAAGGATCAGGCCGCTCAGCCAGTCAGCCGCACCGGCAGCTTCCAGCGCATTGCCGACAAGAACGGGAACGCCGGGGACCCAGACGCCGTAGTCGGCGGGATCGGGCTCGTCAAAGCCGTTCTCTTCGAAGTAGCTGACAGCGTCGACATAGCTCATGCCGATCGTGGTCTTTTCGTCCGCATCGGCGGGGATGGAATCGTAGTAGACAGTCATGTCGTTGAGGGCGAGGGTCTCTTCATCCTCGACCTCAATGGTCGTGCTCTCGGAATCGGCGGTCACGGCCTTCATCTCGGCCAGAGCAGTATCTGCGTCGAAGTCTTCGGCTTCGGTGTCGAGCTCATAGTAGCCGCTGATTGCGTCGCTTGCGGTGGCGTATTCGTCAGCTGCATCGGAGTAAGCGGAGGAGCCGATGCCGAACAGGTGCCAGCCGTCGCCGAACAGACCGTCGTTCGCCCAGTCCGTCGCCGGTGCGCCGACGCCGACCATGGCGACCCAGTAAACGATGAACATGACAGCCGCGAAGATGGGCAGGCCCAGCCAGCGGTTGGTGACGATCTTATCGATCTTGTCGGAAGCGGAGAGCTTGCCGGCGCTCTTCTTTTTGTAGCAGCTCTTGATGACCTGTGCGATGTACACGTAGCGCTCGTTGGTGATGATGGATTCCGCATCGTCGTCGAGCTCGGTCTCAGCGGCCTTGATGTCTGTTTCGATGTGCTGCATGACGTCAGCGGGGATCTGCAGCTGTTCGAGGACCTTGTCGTCACGCTCGAAGATCTTGATGGCGTACCAGCGCTGCTGAGCGGCGGGCTTGTCATGCAGGACAGCCTCTTCGATGTGGGCGATGGCGTGCTCGACCGGGCCGGAGAAGGTGTGCTGCGGCTCGGTGTGCGGGCCGGCAGCGGCGGAAACGGCAGCCTCAGCGGCTTCCATGATGCCGGTGCTCTTCAGAGCGGAGATCTCAACGACCGGGCAGCCCAGCTGGCGGGAGAGTTCCTCGACGTTGATCTGGTCGCCGTTCTTCTTGACGACGTCCATCATGTTGATGGCCACGACCACAGGAATGCCGAGCTCGGTCAGCTGCGTGGTGAGGTATAGGTTCCGCTCCAGGTTGGTGCCGTCGACGATGTTCAAAATCGCATCGGGACGCTCCGTGATCAGGTAGTTCCGGGAGACGACCTCTTCGAGTGTGTAGGGGGACAGAGAATAAATACCGGGAAGGTCCATGATGACGACGTCGTCATGCTTCTTCAGCTTGCCTTCCTTCTTTTCGACCGTGACGCCGGGCCAGTTGCCGACGAACTGGTTCGAGCCGGTCAGCGCATTGAACAGCGTGGTTTTACCGCTGTTCGGGTTGCCCGCAAGGGCAATTTTGATCTGTTTTTCCATCTTTCTGCTCCTTTTGACCAGATACTTTATGCAATTTCGATCATTTCGGTGTCAGCCTTCCGCAGGCTCAGCTCGTAGCCGCGGACCGTGACTTCCATCGGGTCTCCAAGAGGGGCTACCTTGCGGATAAAAACCTCTGTGCCCTTGGTGATGCCCATGTCCATAATGCGGCGCTTGACGGGTCCTTCGCCGTGGAGCTTGACGACCTTGACGGTGTCGCCGATCTTTGCGTCTTTCAGCGTTTTCATATTCCTCTCTCCTTAAATTAAATCATGATCTTACGCGCCATCTCTTTACTGATGGCCACGCGTGATTCCTTGACCTTTACAATGACGTTCCCGGCCAGGCTGGAAACGACTGTAACCGTATCGCCTGCAACAAAGCCCAGGTCCTCCAGATGCTTTTTGACTTCCGGATTCCCGCCGACCTTGCGGATGATGTTTTCTTCACCGGCTGCTGCGAGTGTAAGCGGCATCAAATCCCGCGCCCCCTGTCTGTGTAGATTTGAGATGTCTAATTTGGATTAAGGGGCACTAACCAAAGGGAAAAAACAAAGGTTAGACCTCCCTAACCAGCCCACAGTTTAACATGACTAACCGCACTTGTCAATAGGTTTTTCCGAAAAAAATGTTTGCTTGCTTTTTTTGTTCAAGTGTGTTAGTATAAAAGATAATTTCAAAGAAAGGTTGGTGCAATTTGCTGTGAGTGTGCACAGAGCGGCAGAGGACTATCTGGAAGCCATGCTGATGATGCGGGAGCGGCACGGCTATATCCGCTCCATTGACGTAGCGGAGCATCTCGGCGTTACGAAACCCAGCGTGACCTACGCGACCAAACAGTTGAAACAGAACGGCTTTATCACCATGGATCGTGACGGGCTGATTACACTGACCGAGAGCGGCATGGAGATCGCGGACCGGATCTATACCCGGCACAAGACGCTGACGGAGTTTTTCATGCGCATCGGCGTCGACGAAAAGACCGCGCGGGAGGATGCCTGCAAGGTCGAACACGACGTGAGTGAAAAGACCTTCGCGGCCATCTGCGCCCATGTGGCCAGACAGGAGTCTATGTAACACAGAACGCCCGCGCATCGCTTGATCGCGATGCGCGGGC
>ERZ507028.402-NODE-402-length-16377-cov-4.977883_pt1 | contig 16377 bp, 10 predicted proteins | sample MGYA00512875_ERZ507028 | MGnify/ENA metagenome assembly ERZ507028 | reverse complement strand
TTTTTGTGAAATATGACGGGAAATTTGCAAGCAGATGGCGTGCAAAGTCGCCAGATGCTCTTTGTGCGGTATTGCCATAGGGCAGCACCGCACAAAGCCCGTCTGACGGCTTTGCACGGTGTCGCTATAGAAACAATAGAAAAAGGTGAGAACATTGCAGAATTTACCCATTGGTGAAGTGCTGAAAGAATATGGCTATATCACACAGGAACAGATCGATCAGGCACTGCAATTCCAGAAGACACAAAGCGGCAAGAAGGTGCGTTTCGGCACACTGCTGCAGGAAATGGGATTTGTCACAGAAACACAGGTTCTGGAGGCACTGGGGAAAAAGCTGGATCTCCAGATGGTCAATCTGGAGGAGTATGAGGTCAATGTAGACGTGGTTGCCAAGGTGCCCAAGCAGCTTGCGGAAAAATACAACGTCATTGCCCTGTCGGAAAACGACAGCCGTCTACAGCTCGCCATGTCTGACCCGCTGAATTTCTACGCACAGGAAGATATTCGGCAGATCGTGGATATGCCGCTGGAAGTGCTGCTCAGTGAAAGTCCAAAAATCAAAAAGGCAATCGAGTATTACTATGCCGAGATCAGTACCAAGCAGGCAGCCAAAAAGGCGAATATTTCCGCAGAAGATATTGAGGTGCCCCAGCTGACGGCAGACGATGCGGACGACGATGTGCCGATCATCAAGCTGATCAACTCGCTGCTGGTGCGGGGATACAGCACCAACGCCAGCGATATTCACATTGAACCGTTTAAGGATTTCACACAGGTGCGTATGCGTATCGACGGTCAGATGGTCAGCTATCTGACACTGGAAAAGGCACTGCACAACTCCATTGTTGCCCGTATCAAAATCATGAGCAACCTGAACATTGCGGAAAAACGTATCCCGCAGGACGGCAACTTCCACGCTGTGCTGGAGGGAATCGACATCAGTATGCGTATTTCCGTTCTGCCGACGACACACGGCGAGAAGATCGTTATGCGTTATCTGGTGTCGGATACCAAGATCGACCACGCCGGTCACTTCGGCATGAACGAGTATTCCTATAACATGCTGATGAAGATGATGTCCGCCCCCAACGGCATCATCTATATTACGGGGCCGACCGGTTCCGGCAAAACGACCACGCTGTATATGGTATTGCAGCATCTGTCCCAGCGACCGGTAAATATTTCTACCATTGAGGACCCTGTGGAAAAAGATTTGCCCAATATCACGCAGACTTCCGTTAATGTGACTGCCGGCATGACCTTTGCAGTGGGACTGCGTGCCCTGCTGCGACAGGATCCGGATATTATCATGATCGGTGAAACCCGTGACGCAGAAACGGCTGAAATTTCCGTGCGTTCTGCAATCACCGGACACCTGGTAGTTTCCACCCTGCATACCAACGATGCCATTTCGTCCATTGTTCGTCTGGCGGATATGGGCGTGGCACCGTATCTGATCTCCAACTCTGTGGTAGGTATCGTGGCACAGCGTCTGGTGCGTAAGGTCTGCCAGTTCTGTAAATACGAAGAACCGGCGACAGCAGATGACATCGCCATTGTCGGGGACGGCATTCCCATGATTACCCGCGGCAAGGGCTGTAAGGTCTGCAACAACACGGGCTATAAAGGGCGTATTTCCATTCACGAAATGGTATATATAGACAAAACGCTGAAACGTATGATCGCCAAAAGTGCAGACAGTCAGGAAATGCTGGAGTATGCCAAGAAAACACAGGGCATGCGGAGTCTGCTGGACAGTGCCATTGACTTGGTAAAAGAGGGCGTGACCACGCCGGAAGAAGTTATGAAGATCGCATATTATTCCGACTAATGATTGCAGAAAGGACGGTATACCGCCATGACCATGAATGAACTTATTATGAAAGCACGGGAGAAGAAATGCTCTGATATTCACATCAGCGAGGGCATGCCGGTTTCGTTCCGTATCCACGGGCAGCTGCTGGACAGCGGCTTTTCATTTCCGGCGGCAGAAACACGGGAAATGATCCTGTCCATGCTGAGTGATGAACAGCGGGAACAGCTGGAAAACGGCGACGACGTGGACTTTGCCATTGAAACGCCGGACTATTGCCGCCAGCGTGTCAATGTTTTCCGGCAGATGAAAAAGGTGGCAGCCACGATTCGTCTGCTGAACAACACCATTCCCACACTGGAACAGCTGCAAATGCCGAAAGTGCTGCGGGAGTTGGCAGACCAGCCAAGAGGAATGATTCTGGTGACAGGCCCGACGGGAAGCGGTAAATCTACCACTCTGTCCGCCATGATCGACTATATCAACAAGAATCGTTCAGAGCATATCATCACCATTGAGGACCCTGTGGAATATGTTTACGAGTCGGGCATGTCGGTCATTCACCAGCGTGAAATCGGCGTGGATACCAAGAGCTTTGCAGCGTCCCTGCGTTCTGCCCTCCGTGAAGACCCTGATGTCATTCTCGTGGGAGAAATGCGTGACTACGAAACGATTTCTGCCGCTGTCACCGCCGCAGAAACCGGACACTTGGTCATGTCCACTCTGCACACCACCGGTGCGGCACAGACGCTGGATCGTATCATTGACAGCTGTCCGCCCCACGCCCAGAACCAGATCCGGACACAGCTGTCCACGATTCTGAAGGGCGTTATCACACAGGCTCTGATCCCGCTGGCAATGGGCGGCGGCCGTGTGGCTGCTACAGAAATTCTGGTGGGAACCGATGCGGTAGGCAGTCTGATCCGTGACAATAAGTGCTTCCAGCTGGCAACGGTCATGCAGTCCAGTGCGGCACTGGGCATGCACACCCTGAATGCCGATCTGGCACGGCTGGTAAGAGCCGGCACGATCCGGCGGGATGATGCCATTCGGGTATCCAACAACAAGAATGAGATTCTGGATCTGTTAAGTTAAGCTTCGCTTCGGCGTGTCCGTCTGTATATTTTCGGAGAGGTGAGAGAGATGAAACGAAATCGAAAAGGCTTTTCTCTTGTGGAATTGATCGTAGTGCTGGTGATCATGGCGATCATTGCGGCACTCTGTGCCCCGAATATCTCTGCCTATGTGCAGGCGGCAAAGGTTCAGAATTATCAGACTGTGGCGAATAATCTGGCAGACGAATTACAGACCCAGCTGCCCCAGAGCCGGTACTGGAACTGGGACGAGGTACAGCGGAATGCGCATGGCATTCTGTGTGCAGATGCCGGAAGATGCGTGACACTGGATACAGAAAAAAGCACCGATAATCAAAAGGTGTATCAGATCATTGGTGCCAGCAGCGATGCCAATGCGGTGTTTACGGTGACGCTGACCTATCATGATGCGGTGAAAACCAGCCAGAAAGTGGATATTGCGGTTTCCTGCGACGGGTACGCTGCGGTGCAGTCGGTGCAGGAGTGTAATTTGGTGTTGAAGACGAATTATACAGATGCGAGTGCGTATCCGAAATCTTTAGGAACGACTACTGTAACTAAGACAACATCAACAGGCTGGCATGGATTAGATGACAGATATAGAACACAAGAGGAATGGAAGAATTTTATTAGTACACCGGAAAATAAAAAATATGATTTCTATAATGATGCTACGTTTGATACAACAAGCTTTGATAGAAATGATATTTATATCGTAAATCTTACAGATTATGCTGCAAACAGTGCTCGTTTCATACAGTTTGATATGCAATTGTATAATGATGTAGGTTGGAAGTCTTATGCATTTCCAAATTTGAAAACAAATGATGGAAAGGAAACAGGTGAGCAATATGCAGCCACACAAAAAAATCCAGCTAATTCCAAAAATTTATTTATTTATGTTGGCGAAGATTCAAATGAAGAAAATCTAAAATATATTGGAAAAAGCACAGAAAATGGTATTGTTTATAATGACCGTGATGATTTGATCGCTCATGAATGGATACCATTTGATTGGATTTTTGCAGACGATTCCAGTGCAACATTAAAACAATATACTGATACAGCATCATTAGAATATCTTGCTCTGGAAAAATTTAAATTAAAATATGATTACGAATATAGGATAAATGATTCTACAAAGGAATTGGAAAACAATGAAAAAATAAAATACAGAATTTTGTTGAATGGTGTTTCAGAAGACAGAAAAGAGCATTCAGCAAGAGGTTGGATTGTAATATGGGATAAAGTTGATAATTGGAAACCAGGACAGAATGGTAAATGTGCATATACTTATCCTGATGGTAACTCTTTATTTTTATATGTTGATAATGGAAATCAACCAGAAAACGGAAATGATTTGCTTTTATCTAAAGATGAGGCTGGTTGGATTACAAATAATCCTGAAACTAATTCCTCAGTTCGCAATTGGGGCATATGGGCTGATTTTCAACAAAAGATTTGGCTTAATGTAGGTCACTGTGGATATGATGTCGGAGATATTTTATCAATAAAAATTACCGGCGTAGATGCAAAAGAAGTTGTCAACCATTGGTATGATGCGGCAAATGGCGGACAAGTAGGCACAGCTGTAAATTGTACTGATAGAATTGATGCACCTCAATATGGAACTACAAGTTTTACAGTACGTGCAAATGGAGATAAGGAACTCATAATTGATTTGACTTGTACATGGAGTTTGTATCCATATATTTACATAGGATATTATGGTAAATATGCAGAAGGCTATGGTCCTGATTCTGATGATATTGATGTTTCAGTTTCAATTTCCATCACGAATAAATGGAAAAGTTCTGAAACAGTTACTGCTACAGACCCCACTTACACCCCCATGCTCACCCTCAACGGCGACAGCACCTACACCAACATCACCCTCGACTGGACGAAGTGCGACTATATCACCAATGCGGGCGAAGTGGGCGTGAAGTTTGTCAAGTATCCGTCCACGCTGAATTATGATGTGTACAGCAAGGATTACACCCTGCTGGCTTCGGATCAGAACCTGAAAACCTTTATGATGAATTCAAACAGTGCTGTGACATCGGCTGCTTCGGCGGATAAGATCGTGAACCTCTATTGTAAGGGTGTCAGTCCGGAGGAGATTCAGTGCGAGATCGTTGCTCCGAAAAATACGGCAACGACAACGACTACCACGACTACCACACCTCCGCCGCCTGAAACCGAAACCACAGCCAAAACAACTACCAGCACGACGACTGCGGCTACAACCACAACAACAACGACAACAACCACCACGACTACAGCAACCACCACAACAACGACTACCACGACAACTACCACAACGACCGCCGCAACCACAAGCACGGCTGCAACAACCGCAACCACTGCAACTGCCGCAACGACCACCGCGGAAACTACTGCAAGCAGTACCGCAACGGCGACTACCTCCGTGACAGAAACTACGGCTGCAACGACTACAACTTCTGCCACAACCAGCACGACTATAAGTACCACTGCAACAACCAGTAATAAACAGACTGATTCCACAATTTCTTCTGATGAACTTTTAATTCATTATATTTATGATGATCCTGAGTATAGTACAGTTCACATTCTTCGTAGCGGCGGAAGTATCAGTGAAATTCCCAATTATGAGAATGCAGTTACCTATACCAAATCAGAAGATGTTTTAATCACATTTAATGATGATTACGGTGTTTTGCATATTTTCCCCAAATATAATAACAGCGATGTTTCTATAAGCGGTAAGCCAAATCAGCTAGAGCAAACAAAACAGTGTGGTTGGTGTACATATCACATTACTACTAAAATGGTAACAGATGGTCTTCACGAACTCTGGATTAAAAACGGAGTTGTTTATAAGGCTAATCCTGACACACCACTTGCTCAAATGGTAAGCACTGTATATCGAGAAAACAGTATTGCTGCTTGCCTTCCTAAATCTGTTGAAGTTGTTACTACAACCACAACAACCACCGCCCCTCAAACCACCACCACAACTACAACAACCACCACCACCGCACCGCCCATTGCCGCCAGCGAAAACGGCAAAAACGTAGGTCTGGACGAATCCAGTGCGGCGGGCTGCAACATCACGTTCAGCGATCCGCTGTTCAACGACAGCGGCGTGTGCTACTTCACCATTACCCCCAAGGCGGGCTACACGCTCTCTGACAGCTATACCGTAAAGGTCGGCACGGAGGTGCTGTCTGCCAAGAACAACTACAACGCCAAGACGGGGCAGTGGTTCTTCTGGAGCAATAAGATCATGACGGACTACACCATTCATGTGGAGGGTGTTTCTCCGGCGGCGTAACGCTCGAAATAATCCCAAAGGCAATACCGCACAAAAGAAAAGGCTCATTTCCGGAGCGTACCGGAGATGAGCCTTTCTGTGTTCGGGCGGTCATTTCAGACCGCAGAGCTGTAAGTACAGATTTGCAATGGGTTCACCGACCACCAGAGCCATTGCCATGCCGGCGGAGAGGTACGGCCCAAAGGCAAATTTGGAATCGCCGGTTTTTGCCTTGTGGATCATGCCGAAGATGCAGCCGAGGATCAGCCCCAGAAACAGCCCTACCACAACACCTTTGACACCGAGAAACAAGCCGCCTGCCAGCATCAGTTCTGCGTCGCCCCGTCCCATGGCACGTTCGCCGGACAGAATTACCAGCAGGAACAGCGGGACCGATGCCGCTGCGGCTCCGATCAGGTGGGAGAGCAGCGTGCCGTTTCCGGTGCAGACATCGTAAACCGTAACCGCAACGCCCAGCAGCCCGATGAATCCGATCACATACAGACTGATCAGCTGGGTGTCCAAGTCCATGAAAAAGACCACGATCAGAGCCGAACAGAACAGACATACCAGAGCCGCATAGACCGGCTGTTCAAAGATGCCGAAATAGGCAAAGATCAACACGTATAAGATCGCATTCAGGCTCTCCACCAGCGTGTAGCGAAAGGGGATCTTTGCCCCGCAGCTGTGGCATTTTCCCCGCAGACGGCACCAGCTGAAGATCGGGATCAGATCCCGCTTGCGAATGGGTGTACCGCAGGTCATGCAGTGGGAGTTGTTCCGCCAGAGAGATTCCTCTTTGGGCAGACGGTAGATACAGACGTTCAGAAAGCTGCCGATCGCCGCACCAAAAGCAAAAATGATGCAGTACAGCAGTACATAACAGACGTAATACATAGGGCAAATTCCTCTCTTTTTTCTTGTCCTATTGTATCACATTTTGAAAAAGATGTCAAGAAATATGGAAATTGCGTGTACAACCGGGCGGCTGTGTGATTTTCACGAAAATCGGACTATACCCTTGACGAAAGCGGCAAAAAGTAGTACAATATTGTAAGAAGCCGGTGCATTGCCGGTTAGCATTTATGGGAGGTATTACACCATGTCTGAAAAGTTTATTGTTGAAACATCTGCAAGACACGTACATCTGACTGCGGAAGCATTCGCAGTGCTGTTCGGTGAGGGAAAGGAACTGACTGTCAAGAAGATGCTGTCGCAGCCGGGTCAGTTTGCCAGTGAAGAACGCGTAACGATCGTTGGACCGAAGAAGGAACTGCCGAACGTTTCCATTCTGGGCCCGTTCCGGAGTGCCAATCAGGTAGAACTGTCTGCAACAGACGCACGTTCGATCGGCATCGCTGCTCCGGTTCGCGAATCCGGTGATGTTGCAGGTTCCGGTGCATGTACCATTGTGGGACCGGCAGGTCAGCTGGAAATTTCTGAGGGTGTGATCGTGGCAAAGCGTCACATTCACTTCACTCCGGAAGACGCAGCAAAGTCTGGCGTAAAGGATAAGGACATCGTTTGGGTACGTGTTGAAACAGACGGCAGAAAGGCAATTCTGGGTGACGTGGTTTGCCGTGTTTCTCCGAACTATGCAACTGCAATGCACATCGACACGGACGAATCCAATGCCATTGGTGCAGGCCGCAACCAGATGGGCGAGATCGTCACAGTAGACTGATCACATTTTGATGGAAAGGCAATCCTGTACTAAGCATGTGCAGTGTTGTCTGAAAGACAAACGGCGGATGCTGAAATCCTTTTGGCATCCGTTGTTTTTTTAGAAAGGAACAACCATATGAGATCATGGAAAAAATTGACGGCACTGCTTCTCGCCGGTGTGCTGGCTGGCTCGGCATTTACCGGCTGCGGCAAGCAGAGCAGCGACAGCAGCCAGCCGGAGTCTTCTGCCGCCGAGGAATCCTCTGAAAAGGAAACCACTACCGCCGCAGAAGAAACCACCACCGCGGAAACTACCACAGTTCACGTCAGCCCCACAGAAACGGTTTCCACCACGTTGGGCACGGAACTGACCGACATCAATGCCATGCTGGACAAGGGCAGCGATACCACCAACAATTACAAAGCCAAGCTGGATAACTTTATTCAGGAGGGCGACGTGGTACAGTCCTTTACCTTTATTGTGTACTCCGCCGACGGTTCGTCCAGTCTGGGCGACTTCAAGGGCGGCTACGGCGTTTCCGTCAAGGACGGCTGTGCCAGTGCTACCGATGCCGGCTGGTATCAGGCGGCAGACTTTGAGCAGTCCCAGAACAGTGCCTATGCGGAATTCACATGGAATGTTCCCGCAGAGATCCAGACGGAGATCGACCCCAGCGGCGAAGTCCTGTTCGGACACTGGTGGAGCAACGTGCAGCAGGTGAAGCTGTCCAGCATTGTGTGCACCTACACCCGTACCAAGGAAGTGCCGGTAGACGGTACCAATTCCGCCAGTCCGGCTGCAACTTTGAGTTTCAACGATGAGGCAGCCAAGACAGCGAAGATCGCTCTGTCCGACCTGATCGGGGCAGAGGATACGCTTCAGACAGTCACCTTTGACATCAGCAGCACTGGTGCACTGGGCAAGTTTACCGGTGCGTTCGGCGTGTCTGTGGACAAGAACGCAGACTGTGCCACCGATGCCGGCTGGTATCAGACCAAGAACGTCTGCGTGTTCACAGATTCCTCCAGCCTTTCCCTGACGTGGATCGTGCCGGACGATGTCAAGGAGAGCATTGACCCCAGCGGCGATGTGATGCTGGGGTACTGGTGGAGCGACCAGCCCAGCATTACCCTGAACAACATCAGCGTCCGCTACAGCAACAGCACCGGAACGACCACCAAGACCGAGCCGAAGTCGGACGAGTCCTCCAAGGGCGGGGAAGTGGCAGCAGTTTCCGGTGAAACACCTACTGCGGAGCAGGTCAACGCTATGACCAGCAAGCAGATCGTGGAGAACATCAAGGTGGGCTGGAATCTGGGCAACTCACTGGACAGCTACAACACTAGCTCCAGCGATACGGAAACCGGCTGGGGCAACCCGAAAACCACCCAGCAGATGATCGACACTGTAAAGGCTGCCGGCTTCAATGCCATTCGTGTGCCGGTAACGTGGAGCGAGCACATGTCCGCCGACGGCACCATCGATGCGGCGTGGATGAACCGCGTCAAGGAAGTTGTAGACTACGCCTATAACGACGGGCTGTATGTCATTGTGAATGTACACCACGATGACTACACATGGCTGACACCCTCCAGTGAAAAACTGGAAAGCGATAAGTCTACCCTGACAAACATCTGGAAGCAGATCTGTGCCACATTCCAGAACTACGACCACCGCCTGATCTTCGAGGGCATGAACGAACCGCGTATGATCGGTTCCGCAGAGGAATGGACCGGCGGCACACAGGAATCCTATGACGTTATCAACGCCCTGTATCAGGCATTTGTGGACACAGTCCGTTCTTCCGGTGGCTCCAACAAGGACAGAACGCTGGTTGTCAGCACCTATGCCCAGTCCGTGGAGAAGAACGCTGTCGGCGGTCTGGTGGTTCCGAAAGACGACCATGTGATCGTATCCCTGCACATCTACGCCCCGTGGGATTTCTGCGGTCCGGACGACACCCGTGCCGACTGGGGCAGCGATGCCGACAAGCAGGAACTGGACACCATGTTCCAGTATCTGGACGACACCTTTGTCAGCAAGGGCATTCCGGTCATCATTGACGAAACCGGCTGCGTGAACAAGAACGAAAACACCTCCGCAAGAGTAGCATGGTTCAGCTATTATCTCAGCACAGCCAAGAAGCACGGCATCAAGTGCTTTATCTGGGACAACAACGAAACGAAGAACGGTTTCGGTCTGCTGAACCGCAAGGACTGCACATGGTATTATCCGGAAATCATCGAAGCCATTCAGAATGCTACCAAGTAAACGGATATTGTCATAATGCATAAATCATTCCCCATATAGATGTGCAAAATGTAGAATTTTTATAAAAGCCAGAAAAAATTCCGTGTGAAACGTGCAAAAAACTGCAAAGTATGCTATAATAAGAAAAAGCACTGGAAAACGGGTACGCCCGCTTTTCAAACAAGAGGAGGCATTTTACTATGAGTCATCGAATCATTACCATTGAAAGAGAATATGCAAGCGGCGGCCGTGAGATCGGCGAAATGATCGCAGAACGGCTGGGCATTCCGTGTTATAATCGAGAAATTTTACAAATGGCATCTGAACGCTGCAATGTTTCCATGGATTATCTGGAAACCGCAGAGGAAGCTGCCCCCAAGAGTTTTCTGTACACTCTGATGCTGACCTCCAGCCCTACACGCACCATTGAGGAAAACCTGCCGCTGTCCGATAAGGTCTACATCATCGAAACCAACATCATTCGGGAACTGGCGGAAAAAGGCGACTGTGTGATCGTGGGACGCTGTGCAAGCTATATCCTGCGGGATCTGGAAAACCTGTTCAACGTGTTCATCTACGCGGACACCAAGTCCCGTTCGGAACGTGCCGTGCAGGAGTATCACGTGGACGAACGGCGGGTAGAGGCAATGCTGCGGAAGATCGACAAGCGTCGTGAAACATTCTACAGCATCAACACCGGCGGAAACTGGTACGACAAGGACAACTACCACCTCTGCCTGAACAGCGGAGCACTGGGGCTGGAACTCTGTGCGGATATTGTGGTAGAAACCGCAAAGAAAACCATTTATTAAGTCATTCGAAAGAATAGATATAGGCGGGACAGGGAAGCTTCTCTGTCCCGCTTTTTTGTGAAAGAGTTGACTTTTTTCGAAAAATATGGTATATTGTGATTGCAAGTATTTTGCAACGAAAAAGAAACGGAGGAATGAAGATGAAGTTGTGGAAAAAAGTGCTTGCCGCGGTGGCCGCGGGGGTGCTTTGCGTGGGAAGCGTTGGCGTGACAGACTTGCAGGGTGTGCTGGAATCTGCGGGAACGATGCTGACAGCGAGTGCGGAAGAAGGTACTTATGGAAATTTGTCCTATGGTGTAACCAATGCAGGTGAAATTGAAATTACGGGGTGCAATATGGGCGTTACTTCCGTTGAAATTCCGGCTGAGATTGACAGAAAACCTGTGACGAGTATTGGAAATAATGCTTTTCGCGACTGCACCAGTTTGACAGAGGTCAAGATACCAGACAGCGTGATAAATATTGGAGATTATGCTTTTTACGGCTGTACCAGCTTGACAGGAATCACAATACCGGACGGCGTAACAAGTGTTGGATTTCAGACCTTTTCCGGCTGTATCAGCTTAAAGGAAATCGCCATACCAGACAGCGTAAAAAGCATTGAAAATAACGCTTTTTACGGTTGTGCCAGCTTGACGGAAGTCGTCATTCCAAACAGTGTGACGCGTATTTACAGCGGGGCTTTTTACAAATGTACCAGTCTAATAGAAATGACTATTCCGGACAGTGTAACGTATATAGGAGAGTGTGCTTTTTGCGGCTGTACCAATTTGAAAAAAATTGTTGTTCCAGATAGTATAACGAGTATTGGAGGCAGTACTTTTTACGGCTGTACCAGTTTGACGGAAATCACCATACCAGACGGTGTGACGAATATTTGGAGCAGTACTTTTCGAGGCTGTTCCAGCTTGACGGAAATCACGATTCCGGACAGTGTGACGAGTATTGGTGACAGTGCCTTTTACGGCTGTACCAGCTTGACGGAAGTTACCATTCCAGACGGTGTGACGAATATTGAAGGATTTGTTTTTACGAATACACCATGGCTTATAGCCAAGCAAGAGGAAAATCCACTTGTGATTATCAATGGAACTTTGATTGATGGAACAACTTGTACTGGGAGTGTTACCATACCAGACAGCGTGACAAGTATTGCAGGAGGAGCTTTTGATAGCTGTACTGGTCTGACGGCAATTACCATTCCGGAAAGTGTAACAAGCATTGGAGATAGTGCTTTTTACAGATGTACCGGCTTGACGGAAATCGCCGTTCCAGAAAGTGTAACAAGCATCGGCAATTATGCTTTTGATAGTTGCACCAATTTGACGAAAATTACCATTCCGGACAGCATAACGAGTATTAGCGATTATGCCTTTCGCGGCTGCACTGGCTTAAAGACAATTACTATTCCGGAAAGTGTGACAACTGTTGGAGAAAATGCTTTTTCCGGCTGTACTGGTCTGACGGAAATCACCATTCCAGACAGCGTAACGAGTATTGGAGATCATGCTTTTGACGGCTGTACCGGCTTAAAGACAATCACCATTCCGGAAAGTGTGACAAGCATTGGAAATGGTACTTTTGATAACTGCAATAATCTGATCATTCGTGGCTATACCGGCTCTTTCGCCGAAACTTACGCAAGGGAACATAATATTCGATTTGCAGATGTAAATGCAACTTATACTTGCGGCGACCTCGATGGCAGCGACAATATCGACTCCACCGACATCTTCTACACTATGCTCTACATCGCCAACGTTGCTGTAGGCAATGACGGCGGGCTGACGGCTGAACAGATCGCCGCCGCTGATGTAGACGGCAACGGCACAGTGGATTCCACCGACAGCTTCTATATCATGTACTACGTGGCTCTCCGCGGAGCAGGATATGACACTTCTTGGGAAGAAGTTCTCGCAAAATAAGCCATGTGAATAGGCACTCTACAGAACGGAAAAACGGTTCTGTAGGGTGCTTTTTGATTTTTTTCTTGCATTTTCTTCGCAGATATGATATAATGGAAAGGGAAACCTTTTACTATAACAAATTTAGGAGGGTGTTCAAAATGAAAATATGGAAAAAAGTCGTGGCAGCTATGACCGCCGGGATGCTTTGCCTGGGGAGCGTGGGGCTTTCCGGGGTGGAAAACGTGCTGAAAAGCGTAGGGACAGTGCTGTCAGCGAGTGCAGAGGAAACGGCTGAAACAGAAAGAGTCCCTGTGGGAACGGGAACGACTACCGTTCGTGTGGGAACCGGAATGACACAATTGGAATATGAAGTGTATAACGATGATACAGTTGGAATCACAAATTGTGATAACGACGCAGCTGGAGAGCTAGAAATTCCGGCGGAAATTGACGGGAAACCGGTGACGAGCATTGGAGATGGTGCTTTTTCTGTCTGTAGTGGTTTGACCAAAATTACGATACCGAACGGCGTGACGAGTATTGGAGATTATGCTTTTTCTGACTGTAGTGGTTTGACTGAAATCACGATACCGAACGGCGTGACGAGCATTAGAGATGGTGCTTTTTCTAACTGTAGTGGTTTGACTGAAATCACGATACCGGACAGCGTAACGAGCATTGGAGATAATGCTTTTTCTGACTGTAGTGGTTTGACCGAAATCACGATACCGGACAGCGTGACGAGCATTAGAACTGGTGCTTTTTCTAACTGTAGTGGTTTGACCGAAATCACGATACCGGACAGCGTGACACGTATTAGAAATAGTACTTTTTCTGGTTGTAGCAGTCTGATTGAGATCATGATGCCGGACAGCGTGATGAGTATTGGAAATAGTGCTTTTTCTGGTTGTAGCAGTTTGACTGAAATCACGATACCGGACAACGTGACTATGATTCAGGCACATGTTTTTTCTGGCTGTAGCAGTTTGTCCGAAATTATGATACCAGATGGTGTGACAAGCATTAATGAGGATGCTTTTTCCGGCTGTAGCAGCCTGAAAAAAATCATGATGCCGGACAGCGTGACAAGCATTGGAGAAAAGGCTTTTTATGGCTGTAGTAGTCTGACTGAAATTATGATACCGGACAGTGTGATGAGTATTTGGGCATATGCTTTCTGTGACTGTGGTAATTTGACTGAAATCACAATACCTAACAGTGTGACGAGTATTAAAGGAGGAGCTTTTTCTGGTTGCAGCAGTTTGACCGCGATTACAATACCAGATAGTGTGACTAGCATTGAAGAAACGGTTTTTAGTGGCTGTACTAATCTGACCGCAGTCACAATACCGGATAGTGTGACAAGCATTGGCAGTGGTGCTTTTTCTGACTGTAGTAGTCTGACCCAAATCGCAATACCGGACGGCGTGACGAGCATTGGCGATTGGGCTTTTCAAGACTGTAGCAGTCTGACCGAAATCACGATACCGGACAGCATAACGAGCATTGGATATCGTGCTTTTTCTGACTGTGACAGTCTGACCGAAATCACGATACCGGATAGCGTTACGAGTATTGGCAGTAGTGCTTTTTCTTTCTGTGACAGTCTGACCGAAATCACGATACCGGACAGCGTGACATCTATTGGATCTTATGCTTTTGAGGAAACCCCTTGGTTAACAGCCAAACAAGCGAAAGATCCATTGGTAATTGTCAATCATATTTTGATTGATGGAAAAACTTGTACAGGTGCTGTTTCGATACCTAATGGTGTAACGAGCATTGGGGATAGTGCTTTTGTTTGCTGTAGTAGTCTGACCGAAATCACGATACCGGACAGTGTGACGAGCATTGGAGATGGTGCTTTTTCTTCCTGTAGCAGTTTGACCGAAATCACGATACCAGACAGCGTGACAAGCATTGGATATAGTGCTTTTTTTTGTTGTGCCAGTCTAACTAATATTACAATACCGGATAGCGTGACGAGCATTGGAGATAGTGCTTTTTATTGTTGTGACAGTCTGACTAATATCACGATACCGGACAGCGTGACGAGCATTGGAGATTATGCTTTTTACGACTGTACCAATCTGACAATCTACGGGTACACCGGTTCCTACGCAGAAACCTATGCTAAGGAAAATGACATTCCTTTTGTTTCTCTGGGCAATATCACAACAACTGAAACCACTACCACCACTATAGAAACAACAGTTACAACAACTACAGAAACAATGGTTACAACTAAAACAACAACAACCACCACCAAACAAGATTCCGAAACACCCACCGTCATTTATGGCGACATTACCCTTGACGGACGTGTAGATATTACTGATGCCGTTTTGCTGAACAAGTTCTGTTCTGGTGCGGTGATCCTGAACGATGCTGCCAAGCTGAACAGTGACTGTGACGGTGACGGCGATATAACCGGAAACGATGCTGTAGCTCTGCTGCAATTCTTGGTGCAGATCGTACAGAAGCTGCCTTATACGGCATAATTCTATTGCAAACCCAAAAACCGGCTCTTGCATTTCGGTGCAGGAGCCGGTTTTTACTGCCTTGACATTTTGTCCGGAACACACTATAATAAATTTATCCAATAAATTTATCCGGCAGCTTCAGCCTCGCCGGAAACTTTTTGAAAGGAATCTGATTTATGAAATCGATCTATACCTGCCCCTATTGCGGAGCAAAATCGTTTAACCCGTGGAAAAAGGCGTTCGCCGGCGGACTGCGTACCAAAGGAAAAGTCTGCATGGAATGCGGACAGCACTGCGTCAACGGCGTTGCATCGATGATCTTCAGTGCAGTGGTCTATATCGCTGCCCTCGTGGTTGTCCTGCTGGTCTACTTCAAGGGCAATTCCAACTGGGACTACGTCTACATGGTGGGGGCTGTTGCGGCAGCGTTCGTGCTGTGCCGGCTCTTTGATGCATTTTTCGGTCCGCTGGTGAAGCCGATCCGGAACGACGTGTTAAGCTGATGGGTGCCGGACTTTATCTGCACGTGCCGTTCTGCCGCCGGAAGTGTCCCTACTGCAACTTTTATTCCGTGCCGGCACAGCCGGAACTGCTGACCGCCTACACTGCGGCAGTCTGCCGGAACTTGCGGCATTACGGAAACGCTGCCCAGCCGGAACGCGTGGACACGGTCTATTTCGGCGGCGGAACGCCCTCGCTGCTGCTGCCTGCACAGATCACACAAATTCTGGAAACGGCGGCGGAACAGTTTGCCCTGTCCGCAGATGCGGAGATCACACTGGAGGCAAATCCTGCCACTGTGACACCGGAGCAGCTGCGGGAACTTCGCCACGCAGGCATCAACCGGCTTTCTCTGGGGGTGCAGTCCCTGTCCGATGCCCAGCTGAAACGGCTGGGACGGCTGCACACGGCACAGGAGGCTGTGGAAACGGTATACGCTGCCGCAGAAGCGGGCTTCCGGAACCTGTCCTGTGACCTGATGCTGGCACTGCCGGAGCAGACGGCGGACGAACTGGAGCAGACCATTTCCCGGCTGGTGCAGCTGCCCATTACA
>ERZ507028.396-NODE-396-length-16593-cov-5.055811_pt1 | contig 16593 bp, 9 predicted proteins | sample MGYA00512875_ERZ507028 | MGnify/ENA metagenome assembly ERZ507028 | reverse complement strand
GTGTTCGGTCTGAACGCTGCCTCAAGTTCCTCGTCCGAGCAGTCAGGATCCACAAATGTGAATTCCACACCCATTCTCTTCATGGTCACAGCAAAAAGGTTGAAGCTTCCTCCGTATATGGTGGATGATGCCACAACGTGATCTCCCACTCCGGCAATGTTGAATACCGAGAAGAATGTTGCTGCCTGTCCTGACGATGTGAGCACTGCTGCCGATCCCCCCTCCAGGGCACATATCTTGGCTGCCACATAGTCATTTGTCGGATTTGCAAGTCTGGTGTAGAAATAGCCGCTCTCCTCAAGGTCAAACAGCTTACCCATATCCTCGCTCGTGTCGTACTTGAACGTTGTGCTCTGTACGATCGGTATCATTCTTGACTCCCCATTCTTAGGCTGGTATCCAGCCTGTATACACATAGTCTCTCTTTCCATTATTCCTTTATACTCCTTTGAATTAATAACGCTCTACTACCTTGCGCTCTATATTCTCATTGTTCAAAACGAACATGTATCTTCCATTCACCAGACGTATGTCCTGCTCTGCCGCGGATATATCTATGTTCAGTGAATTCCTGACAACCACATTCAGATCTGCATTATTGCTGGACAGCATGCCTGTGCCGTCTCTGCTTCCAAGTGCGAAGCACGCCTCGCCCTGAACCGCCAGCCTTGAGTTGGCGTCCGTCATGCGTATGTCTGCTATTCCATGGTCAGATCCCATGGCTATGCACGAATTGCCCTTAAGGTTCATGTCCACATGTGCTCTGCTTATATCTACGCTGCATCCATCTCCGTCCAGGGTTCCGACCGCCACGTATCTGTTGCCCGATCCTCTGAGCGATATGGATGTGTTCTTTATCGCGATATCTGCGTGCTGGCTCACCGAGCCGATGGCGACTCCATTTGCAGCCTCATAGGTTATGTCTATGTCCGCCTGCAGGAGATTCAGATTCACCGGGGTGCTTATGCTTCCAATAGCAACTCCGTTCTCGCCGTTGATATACAGGTCGTATCGTCCCTTCTCTATACGTATATCTCCTCCGAGTCCGGCGCCTATTGCCACTCCGTTCACACCGTTTGTTTCTATATTAATGGCGCCCTCCTGCTTGAACTTCATGACTCCATGCTTTGAATTAATGTCATTGCCTATTCCGTAATAGCTGTTACCGTTGACGCGGATCATTATATCCCCATCTCCGATAAATGTCACTCTGGACGACTCCGGTATCTTTATTCCGCCATTCCTGCAGAAATTCTTACCCTCAAGCATGATGTGCAGATCCGTATTCTCACCGCAGTCTATACAAGGCTTGTCACGGTCGCCCGAGAAGCTTACATTCTGCAGCACTATGGTTCCGGTGAAACCATCCTTTATCTTGAGTGTCATATCTGACTTGAAGCCCTGTGCGCCGACTATGCGGACATTGTTGTCGCCACCGGCTCTCTGTGCCACAACTATCTTCCTGATTCCCCGGGATGTGAGCTTCAGAAGTGATGCACTTCTCTCATGCTCCATGACAAATATGCTGCTGTTCTCAGCCACCTCTTCCTGTTGGTTGTACTGAACTATCTCATTCACAACCTGTGGGGATATGAGCTGTACCACCTCCGCGTTCGGATGGGCGGTATAGTATCCCTGAATGAGATCCGCACCGAGCTGGATGACGGTCTTCATCTCCTTCGTGGTCTCAACGCCCTCTGCCAGCGCCTTGATGTCGTTGGTCGAGGTGAATTCTATTATATCCTTGACAAAATGCTGTCTGTGTGGGTCTGCATCGATCCCTGTCAGAAGCATTCTGTCTATCTTCACATACTCAGGCATATACCTGAGAAGATTGTTTATATTTGAATAGCCTGAGCCGTAGTCGTCTATGGCGATCTCCATGCCATTTCCTCTGAGGAATGCCTTGAGATCATTCAGTTCCGCATCCGACAGCTCTGCCCCCTCGGTAAATTCTATGACGATGCCTGCACACTGGAGCGTCTTCACCTTTGAAATGAATTCATTTCTGTCCTGTGCGTTGAGCATATGCCCCGGCATGCTGTTGATAAATACCTTCTTGCCCCTGAACATCTCAGGATTCGATGCCACGATCTCCACGACGTTGAACAGTGTGAGTTTTTCCACATCGTACAGTCTGTTCAGTCTCTCCGCACTCTCCAGAAGCTCAGGGGGTGACATTCTCATAGGAACCAGTATCCTCATAAGTGCCTCGTATGCAAATATGCTTCCGTCACGGGCACTTACTATAGGCTGGAAATGATATGTAAGCATGTTGTTGTCCAGTATCATAGCTACTATCTCATCTCTCTCCAGATCCCTGTTCGTTATCGTCGCTTTGTTGCGTCCCTTGGCATTGTTCTGTTCTTTTATGCGGTTCTTCTGGTTGACCGCATCGTTGATGAGGGTCTCCAGCTCGGCAGATGACTTGACCAGAGCCTTCTTACATCCGTAATATATACCGAGCTCGTAATCGTCCTTTCCGCCACTGTTTGCCGCCTCAAGCTTCTTCTTGAGTTCCTCGGCTATATATTCTCCCCTTGAGATATCGCCACTCTTTGCCACTGTGGCTATGACGAACTCGTCATTTCCCATCCTCATGGATATCTCGTATGGGGTAAGTATCTCATTTATCGACTGGGCAACATAGCTCAGGACTCTGTCACCCTCTGTTCTTCCGTAATTGCTGTTTATCTGGCGTGTATTCTTCAGATCCACCGCCAACACAAGTATCTCGGACTTCTCTTCAGCGGCCTGGACTATCATGTCATTTGCCCTGCCCATGAAGCCTCTGAAGTTGTACATTCCGGTGAGACCATCTCTTATCTGATCCGCCTCAAGCTTGTTTAGAAGTACATTGAGTCCCTGATGTCTTGCAAATGACTCCATGTCCCTGGCAACCGTCTTGATCCAGGATCTGTATACATCTTCGTACACCCTCGGCTCTGCACCGTAGTTCACCACTGCATAGCCAAAGCTTCTGTCCTGGAAGAACAATGGTGTAAATATGAACGCTGTAGGATAATCCCTGTCCTCGTACAGCTCCGGCAACAGCTTCGCAGACTCGAATACGTCGTCGTAGCGTATGTGTCTCTCTTCTTTTTCATCCGGGCCACACTTTATCAGTCTGTATACATGATCTGTGTAACCGTGGCGAAGTGCCTCATCGCCGGTCATGACCTCCGGATTTCTCCAGTAGTCGTTCAGGCACAGATGGAAGCTCTCAAATGGTCTTATCTGGTACACGTATTCCGACACGGTGTCGAAGAATGACTCCACGCTCGTTTGCGCCACAAGGTCATCCGCCATGTTGTTGAAGCAGGAGTAGAAGCCGGTCTCTGAGAGGTCTGTCTCCCATTTGTCTCTTCTGATCCTGACTGTCTCTCGTTCCCAGCCCTCACAGCCACAGGTTCCACCTATGTACAGCTCCACGTTGGACTTGAATTCCGGTACGTCATGTCCGTTAAGCTTTGCATCTATATATTTCATACAGTAGTGCCCGCAGTCATCCGCCGGTATGTCCGCAGATGTGATCGGAACAGGACTGTTTCTTCCGTCTTCTATGGAGTCATAGCCCACCACGGCTATGTCCTCGGGAACTCTTATTCCATATCTGTCAAATGCGGTGCACACTCCGATGGCCATACAGTCATTTGCACATACGATGGCATCCGGCAGATGCTCCTTATCCTTCACAAGCTCGTCCACCATGTAGTCGCCGCTGTCGTACCAGTATGTTCCATAATATATCATGTCGTCCGTAACCGGCAGGTTGTGCGCCTTCATGCTGTCTATGTAACCGGCGAGTCGCTGCTTGGAGTGTATGTGCTCTTTGAGTCCGCCCAGGAAATATATATTCTTGTGTCCGTGAACCTCTATAAGGTGATCCACGAGTTTTACTATAGGGGTATAATGATCCATCATGACCGTTGGGAATATGTTATTCTCTTTGTCGACTACCACTACCACACCATTTGCAAATTCTGACTGCAGGCGCTTCTCCAGCTTTTCTACGACTCCCGGAGTCTGTATGGTGTCCTGACACAATACCACAGCATCAAAAAGGTTAAAATTAATAAGGTTGTAGATGTTTGAATCGCCAACCTCCCTGTCTGTTGAATCCTGGTACTTCAAAAACATGGAAAATATGCAGACATCGTAATTCATATCATATGCCTGCTTCAGAAATCCCTGCATGAAGCGATTCTGTGTACTCTCTTCAACCTGTGCTGTTATAACGCATATTCTCTTCCTGTTGCTCATCTGATCATCCCCAACTGCATTTTTAAAACATCCTTTATGCAATTATATCATGTTTGCAGGCTAAAAAAAACCTTATTTATGCAATTTGACAAATGCCATAGTTTCTGTCTACATTTTTAGTCTATTTTTCACCTCAAGCGCCGTGCGAGTGGTTGCAAGGCCTCCACGCGCAGTCTCCATGTCTGCACCGATACGTCTCATGGCATCTATGACCTCATCTACAGGGATAGCACTGGTTATTCCCGCCAGCGCCATCTGCTCGTCTGCTATGTCCAGGGCATCCGGAATCCTTGTATCATCCGGCAGCATTCCCAGAAGTCCTGCCACTATGGCCTTTCTGGTACCATGCCCTTTGCCGGTCGTCAGAAATAACCCATACAGGCACATCTTAACTGCCTTATTTCAATTATAGACCACGAGTGCGGTTATTTGGAATTTATTATCTTAGTTTTTTGACTCGGATATACTGTCTTTTTTCTTTTTCTGCCCGAAAAAGCAGGAAAATTTTTTCGCAAACCCGCTTACTCTGCCTTGAGCACATAGAGTCTGGAATCATAGTCTCCGCAAGGCATATCCTCTCCGACTATCTCTCCCGCCGATGTGTCGCTGGTGATGAGTCCGAGGTTCATCAGCTCATCGCCATAGCATGATGGGCCTGCGATGACATTGACTGCAGAATCCTCTCCTTTGTCTCCTGACACTTTCTCATATATCAGCTTTCCATCCGGTGTCTTGCTCACTGTGAGCGCCTGTCCCCCGAGCACATTGCAGCTATATATCGCATCAGGATCAAGGCCGTGGAGCTTCATTCTGGTGAAGCATTTGTTCGGTGTGTAGAGTGTTCTGAACCACGCAACGATGGCGGTCTTCTTATCGTCTGATACGGCCATCCAGCCGCACTCCTCATCGTCAAATGGACTTGCAAGCCTGTAGAATGTTCCGTACTGGATCACCTCACGGTATGCCTTCATGAACTTGACCTGCTCCTTGACCTCCTCTATCTCCTCGGCTGTGAGCTTGTTCAGATCCAGCTCATATCCAAATGTTCCGAAGTATGCAGCATTTGCACGGGTCTTAAGCGGAGTCTCACGTCTTGTCTGATGATTTGGCACAACCGAAATGTGGCTTCCCATACTGCTGATTGGGTAACACATGGATGTTCCATACTGGATCTTGACTCTCTCTATGGCATCCGTGTCATCACTTGTCCAGCCCTGTGGCGCATAGTAAAGAATGCCCGGATCAAAACGTCCGCCGCCGCTGGCACATGACTCAAAGAGTACATGTGGAAATGTGCTTGTGAGTCTCTCATACAAATCGTACACACCAAGTATGTATCTGTGGAACACCTCGCCCTGTCTATCAGCCGGAAGAGCCGCACTATAGCACTCGGTGATACTTCTGTTCATATCCCACTTCACATATGACACCTTTGCCGTGCTGAGTATCTTTGCCATCATCTCATATATTCTGTCAACGACCTCTTTCCTGGAAAAATCCAGAACGTACTGGAATCTTCCGTGTGAGTCATGTCTTCCCGGAACTGAAAGTATCCAGTCTGGGTGCTCTCTGTAGAGGTCTGAATCTTTATTTGTCATCTCCGGCTCGAACCACAGTCCGAACTTCAATCCTACCTTCTCTATATCCTCTGCAATTCCTGTGATTCCCTCCGGGAGTCTGTCTGGATTTGCAACCCAATCTCCAAGGCCTGCATGGTCTGTGGTTCTGGCTCCAAACCAGCCGTCGTCAAGAACGAACAGCTCAACTCCGCACTCCTTTGCCTTCTGTGCGATGGCTATGAGCTTCTCTCTGGTGAAATCAAAATATGTAGCCTCCCAGTTGTTGATGAGGATCGGCCTTGGCTTATCTCTCCACTCGCCTCTTGCAAGTCTCTTCTGATACAGCTTGTGGAAGGTCTGGCTCATCTTGTTGAGTCCCTGATCTGAGTATACGATGACTGCCTCAGGAGTCTGGAAATGCTCACCTGCATCGAGCTTCCAGTCAAATGTATCCGGATTTATTCCGGCAAGAATGCGGGCTGTATTTCTCGTGTCAACCTCTGCCTGTATCTTAAAATTGCCGCTGTATACAAGGCTTATTCCAATCGCCTCTCCCTGGTTCTCGTCCGTTGTCTCTCTCTTCAATACGATGAACGGATTATGCTCATGGGATGAATGACCACGGTTACTGCCTATGGACTGTACTCCCTGCTCAAGATCTCTGGTTATTATATGGCGCTCCCTTGCCCATGCACCCGAAAGCTGCATCCACTGATAATCAGGATCCGGGAGGTCCAAACACATGCTGTAGGCAGTGGTTAGATGTACAGCCTCTGCACCTTCATTTACATATTCTACACTCTTCGCTACGACTGGCCTGCCGCTCCATATCGTATAGAGCATTCTCGCCTTTATCCCTGTGAGTGAATCCTTCAATGTGATGATCAGAGTCTCAGCCTCCTCCTCATCCTCTGTGTAGGTTGCCGGCAGTGCCTCAAGCTTTGGCTTGCCGGAATTTGTCTCATGTGATACATACACAAAATCTGATATCCTGCTGCCATTTGACTGAAGAACTTCCACCATCGGCGTCCTGTAATCTGTGGTTCCGTATACAGGAAGCTCCTGCTTCACCGACTCAAGTGAGAACAACCTGTCGTCGTCATATACATACTGGAACATAGGTCTCTGAACAAGCTCCAGAAGATGTGAAAAATCCTCTCTGTCTCTTATCGCCTTGCCGTAATACATATTTCCCAGATGTCCGTTTGGGAGCACTGTCATGATGTAGCTTATCTCGCCATTTGTAAGGTGAAATGTCTTTGTTTCTTCGTGAAAAATAATACCCATAAGTGTGACTCCTTTTCTCCATTTATTTGTCTGAGCAGACAACCTCCGTTACGCCTGCGCACTGCGCACCCTCTGCTCTAAAATCTCATGTCTGACTGCTTTTAATACAGTTATTTTAATATCTGGGAATTAGATTTTATATGGAAAAAAGTTGACCAAATATGGTACCGATAATGGTTAAGTTGGGTGATTATTCTGAACTGTGAATACGCTTTGAACATTAAGACATATCTTGCATTTAATGATCCATTCACTTTGTCTATAGATTTGAGCAAAGTATCCCAAAAGTATACAGACAATGAAAAAAGCCTGAATACTGATACCAGACCAACTGTAATTTTCAATCAGTCTCCACCAATATTCAGGCTTTTTCTGCCAGCTCCGGCCTACACCGCGTACACCACAGTCTCATAAGGTCTGAGCGTACCATCGTAATCCGCATAATTACCCATAAGCATATCCGCAGTCTCAGGAATTGCATAGCCCACATCCTCACCGGTCATGTTGACAACAACATATACCGATCTGTCTGTGCTTTCTGCATTTGCTCCAGTTCCACATACACACTCAATCTGAACCGGCTTGCGCCTGTACACTATGATTCCTGCATTATCCGTCTCCACATCCTCCAGGTCTCCGTAGATGAGAGTCTGTGTGTACTCCGAGTGATTTCTGAGCTGTATCATCGCCTTATAAAAGTTAAGCACAGAATCCTTATCAGCGCTCTCAAGCTCCACTGTCTGGAGGTCACACTGATTGTTGCATGCCAGCCATGGCTCATGCACTGAGAATCCGAAGTTCTTATCGCTGTTCCACTGCATCGGAAGTCTTGACTGGTCGCGGCTCCTGATATTTACAGATTCCATCGCCTCTGCCTCGCTGTATCCGGCTTCAATGCATCTCGCAAACTGTCCCTTGGAGTTGATATCGTCCAGCTCATCTATGTTATCAAAATGAGTGTTTATCATGCCAAGTTCCTGTCCCTGATATACAAACGGCGTACCCTTCAGGAAGAAGAACAGCGCGCCCAGCGCCTTTGCCATCTGTGTTCTGTATTCAGGAATATCACCGGCTGGGAAGTACTTGCCTATACTTCTAGGCTGATCGTGGTTTTCCAGGTAATTTGCTGCCCATCCGATCTTTTTCACAAGTCTCTGATTGGTGAACAGCTTGTCCTTGAATTCCTCTATCGTCCAGTCTCTCTGGTGCAGCCAGAGATCGCCCGGATTGATATCTATATCTGTGTAGCTAAAGTCAAATATCATGGAGAAATGTCCATCTCTCCCAATATATCTGTCCAAATCCTCATTTGGGACTCCAGGAGTCTCTGCGACAGTCACAAAGTCTCCTCTGCCATATGTGTTGAGTTTTAACTCGTGAAGGAACTCATCTATTCCCGGCCTATTGAGGCAGCATTTGCCAACATCGCATCTGCCGTCCTCGCCGTCTGACGGCATAGGCGAGAATGAGAGGTCTTTCTTGATAAATGTGATGGCATCCATTCGGAATCCTGAAACTCCCTTGTCAAGCCACCAATTCATCATGTCGTAGAGCTCTTGTCTCATCTCCTCACATTCCCAGTTGAGATCCGGCTGCTCCTTCGCAAATGAATGGAAATACCAGCTACCATCCTCAATCTGTGTCCATGTGCTTCCACCGAAGTTGGATCTGAGATCTGCAAGTCCATCTATGTTGTCCTTAAATATATAGTAATTTCTGTATTTGCTGTGTCTGTCCCGGCACGCCTCCTGGAACCATCTGTGCTGGTCTGATGTGTGATTGATGACCATGTCCATGATGATCTTGATGCCATTTTCATTTGCGCATCTTATAAGTTCATCCGCATCCTCTATGGTTCCAAACTCAGGATTCACATCGTAGTAATCCGATATGTCATATCCATTGTCCTTCATAGGCGACTTGAAGAATGGACATATCCACACAGCGGTCACGCCAAGATTTTTGAGGTACGGCAATTTCTCAGTTATTCCCTTCAGATCTCCTATTCCATCTCCGTTGCTGTCATAGAAGCTTCTAGGGTATATCTGGTAAAATACCGCCTCTTTCCACCATTTTCTGTCCATATTTTATGTTTATCCTTTCACAGCTCCGGCTGAAATTCCCTCGATGATATTCTTCTGAAGTATGATGAATATGATCACGATAGGGATGATGCAGAGAAGTACCGCAGGGAAGATTAGCTCCCATGGATTTCCATACTGTCCTGACAGACTCTTTGCATAATATAAGCTCAGCGTGAGCGTCTTTTTGTCGTTATTTCCTATTACGAGGAATGGAAGAAGGTAATCGTTCCATATCCACACTGCATTTGTGATGACAACTGTCATGGTCGTAGGCTTTAAGAGGGGCATGACCACATATCTGTATATCTGGAATATATTTGCTCCATCGAGCATGGCTGCCTCCTCAAGTGACAGCGGGATACTCTTGATGAATCCTCTGTACAGCAGAACCGACATACTGATTCCAAAGCCTCCGTACATGAGGATCAGACCCGGTGTGTTTTTGAGTCCCAGCTTGTCCATCAGCGATACCAACGGGTACATAACTGACTGGAAAGGTATGAGCATGGCTGCTGTGTATGCGATGAAGAGTATATTTGCCACCTTGGAATCTGTCCTGGCAATTGCCCATGCGGCAAATGAAGATATGACCACGATAAGTGCCACTGCCGCAACTGTTATGAGTACTGTCTGAAGCAGGCTGCTGCCGAGATTTATCTGCTCAGCTGCATTCTTCAGATAGTCCAGATTCCATGATTTCGGGAGAGCTATTGGAGATGCTACTATCTCCTGCTGTCCCTTGAATGAGTTGACGATCAGGAACCATATCGGGAATATGGTCACGATTGCCAATACAGCGAGTATAACCACTATGATTGCTCTTTTGATCTTGCCTCTTACTCCCATTATGATTCGATCTCCTTTCTCTTAGTGATCATTACCTGAGCTATAGATATAACTGCAATGATAACGAAGAATATAACTGCCTGTGCCTGTGCCTCTCCATATGCCGGAGGTGAACTCTCTCTTACTGTTTTCAGTATCATGTAGGATATCATGGTCGTTCCGAAATTGCCCTCTGTCAGTGAAACGTTGAGGTCAAGCATCTTGAAGCTGTTTGCCAGTGACATGAAGAGCACTATCGTAAATGAAGGCATGAGAAGCGGAAGTGTGATCTTCCTGAAGCTTGTCCAGCCCGTAGCCCCATCTATTCTGGCAGCCTCATAAATATCCTCTGAAATATTGTTGAGTCCGTTGAGGTAGATTATCAGGTAATAACCTGCAACCTGCCACACACCAACGATCGCATATGCCAGAAGTGCTTTCCACTGATTCTGAAGCATGTTGTTGAGCACCTCTACGTGTACCACACCGTCTGTTCCGAACAGCGTCTGTGAAAATACATTTTCAAATATGAAACGCCATACATAACCCATGGCGAGCATTCCAAGTACATATGGAAGGAACAGTACCGTTCTGAAAAGTCCCTTGCCCTTGGTAAGCTTCTTGATCATGAGTGCCAGAAGAAGACTGACAACATTCTGTGCTATTACTGCGAGTACAGCATATATGGCCGTGTATCCAAGTGACTGAAGGAAATCCTTCGACTTGAATATGCTTGTATAATTCTTAAGTCCCACCAGTGCATTCCACCAGTGCTCCCCACCTACGAAGTAGGAACCTCTCCACTCGGTGAAGGAGTAGATCACACCCTCTATAAAAGGAACTATGATAACCAGCAGAAACAACACTATAGAAGGCAGAACCATAAACCAGAATTTTCTCTTGTAAAATCTTTTCATAGTTTTTCCTTTCCTACATTGAACACCAGCCATACAAAATTTGCCTTCGGCAAATGGCTGGCGCTACATGTCAGGTTTTCATAGAAAACCTGACACATCCCATTGAGCACCGATTACTCTTTGATGCTGTCCTTCCACTTTGTCAGTGCATCTTCCACACCTGTTCTTATAGTGTTCTCATCCCACTGATCAGGATTTGTAAACAACTGCTCCTGAATAGTTGCACCGATGGTGTTGAGTCCCCATGACTCAGGGAAAGCATCGAAGTCATTGCCCATCACAAGGTCATTGCTCATATAGTATACAAGTGAATTGCTGAGCGGATTCTCAAGCTTCTCGCTCTCGTCTGCGTTGAATGGGACAAATGCGAATTTGTTTGTGATGTAATCTTTTCCTGTATCTGATGTGTAGAGCCATACAAGGAAGTCCTCAGCGGCTTTCTGCTCCTCTTCTGAATCCTTCTTGTTGATAACGTAATACTGTGAAACGAACTCAGGGATTGAGCTGTTCATCTTGTCAACTGTAACGCCCTCAGCTGAGATGTCACTCTGCTCAAGGTTGACCTTCATTGGGAGCATCGTAAGTCTTGATGCCTTGTCTGCATCCACACCTGCGATGGTTCCGTATACCCAGTTACCCTGCTTGATGAACATTGCCTTACCCTCGGCAAATGTCTGAACTGCCTGATCATATCCTGTCACTGTTGAGTTGATGTACTCTGATCCACGCTCTACCTTGCCGCTTGGTCCTGCTGTGTAGCTTGAAAGCATGTCAAGCTCCTGAACCATCTTTACAAGTGGCTCCTCAAGCTTATCAACATCTTCCTTTGTAGCTGCTGCCGTTGCATTGTAGTTAGGGAATACTGCATTCAGTGCGTAGTTTGTATAGTGGTTTGCATATGTCCACTTCTCTGCGCCTGCGATTGCAAATACTCCGTTCATGTTCTCTGTTGTGGCTGTCTTGTCCTTTGCCGTGGTGTATGCATTGCCTGAAAGTGTAACCTTCTCACCACCCTTGCCGTTTATGTAATCATCGATTGCCTTGATCATGCCTGTGAACTCTTCATAATTGGCACTTCTGTAATCAGCGACAAATGCGTCTGCGCTGTCAAGTCCAAATACATCACATATCATCTGCGTATCTGCGATAAGTCCGTAACCCTCTACGTTGTAAGGGATTCCGCAGCTTGCTCCGCTCTCATCTGCGAGCTGCATGCTCTCTGGAATTGAATCGTAGATTGACTTTAACTCCTCATTCTTTACTGATGTTGATGGAAGTACAAATCCGCCCTCGTTCCACTCTGTGAACTGTGCCTGATTTATCGCGTACAGTGTAGGATAGTTCTTGGAATTCATCTCAGATCTGAGTGTCTCCATGGTCTCCTGTGTACCACATGTGTAAACCTTAACCTTAACTCCTGTCTCTGTCTCATAATCCTTGCACAGATCCTGGATGCTGTCTGCGATCTCGGACTTTGTGTTGTAAATATACAGATCGTAATCCTTCTTTGCTGAACCACATCCTGTCATGGATGCAAGTCCCAGCATCATTGCTGCTGAAAGTGCACATGCTACTAATTTCTTTGCTCTCATAACCTTTTCTCCTTTTCTTGCTTTGAATTTTCCCTCTTGTTAATTCTCGCTATCATTCATATTGTTCCGATAAAACACATTTCATAAGCGCTTAAATGAAACATGTTTCATTTGCATTAAGATTATCATATGAAACATGTTTCGTCAATAGGGGATTTATAGATTTTTGTATTTTGTGCTCTTAGTAAGTTTTTTATGTTTTGTACCCACATAAAAAAGGAGTTCATGATTTTTGAGTGGCACCTCATTTTCTCTTCATGAACTTCTTTTCGTAATCATACTATAAAGTTGTATCGCCTTTTTCTACGCTCACCGGAAGTAGTATAAGATTTCCGTCTATATGTGTGTTTCTCTCTTTTGCGCTGTAGATCTGATCTGCGGTTGCACTTTCAACCTGTCCTTCGGCATCATCTTCCTCCTCCGGTCCGTCGATCATCTCCATAAGCTGGCGTACTGCCTCCTGGGCGATCTCCTTGTACGGCTGATGTATCGATGTGAGCCTTGTCGTGCTGGCGTTGGTTATGTACGTTCCGTCGTATGCCACGATCGCCAGGTCATCAGGAATCTTTTTGCCTATGGCAAGTGCCGCCTTAAGGAATGCTATCGCCGGCATGTCTGCGGCAAATATTCCGTCCACGTCAGGATACTCCTCCAGTATGCATTTTGCCATCTCAAAATATCCATGAAAATCAAAGTCGTTCCACTGTATTGGAACTCGTCTGGATTTTATCCCATTCTCGGCAAGGACTCTGTCTAGTTCCTCATGGCACTCAAATGACATGATATTCTTATCTACCTTGATTCCTGATATGTGGATGACATATCTGCATCCACTGTTTATAAATTCCTGGGCAGCAAGCTGTCCGCCCATCTTGTGATCCGACACTACGACAGGAAATTTGCTGCCAACCTTATAATCCAGCATGACCATCGGCTTATCTATCTTCTGGTATTCCTTCGCCGTACATGCCGACGTTCCGCATATGATCCCATCCACGATGTTGGACTTTAACAGCTTAAAACACTCCTTCTCCCTCTGCTTGTCATCGGATGTGGAAAAAAGCATAAACTTGTATTTCTTCTCATAAAGTATCTTTTCTATCTCCGATGCCAGTGATGAGAACCATGGGTGCTGGATATTCGGAACCAACATCGCAATGGAGTTTGATCTGCCCTTGAACATGCCTCGCGCAAGCTCATTTGGAACATAATCCAGTTTCTTCATCGCATCTTCTATCTTCTTCTGAGTCTCAGGTTCAACATTTGCCGTGCCGTTGATAAGTCTCGACACCGTGCAGATGGCGACCCCCGCCTCCTTCGCAACGTCTCTTATACTTGCCATATATAAATATACTCTCCTTATGAATTTCAGACTGTAGTCCTTGAAACTTGTTTCATAAGAAGAGTATACCATAATACTTTCCGTAATGTAAATTGTGTAATATGACGATAATCAGCTCAAAAGCTCCTCTATCATAGCTCCGTCAAATGTCACGCTCTGAACGTGATTTACCTCGATCTGGTAAAGCGCATGTGCAACTATGTGCTCTGCAGCCTGCTCTATATCTCTGATTCCGGTCACGCCGTCGCACTTCTTGATGACAGCATCCACGCCGTCTGGAAGGATGATGCACTCGCTCCCTTCAAGTCCGATGCGCTTGAGCACCTTCGGCAGAACAAATTTGTTGAATATCTCCTTCTTCTCATCCGGGGTGTAATCCGGTATGTCTATAACAGCAAATCTCGACATGATCGGCTTGCTGATGTTCTCCTTGTCATTTGCCGTCGCTATAGGATACACGCCATTTGTCGGGATCATGCACTCCATGTAGTTGTCGGTGAATCCCAGGTTATCCAGGAGTGTCAGCAGTACATCGGCAGGATTGCCGTTGCCCTTGCCGGAATTTGCCTTGTCCAGCTCGTTGATGATGAATACGAGGTTAGATTCTCCAGCCTGTGAAAATGCCTCCATGATGATTCCCGGCTTGGCATTGGAATATACTCTTGAACTTCCTGTAAGCTGCTCCGGATCGTTGATGGAACTCATGTCAAGGGTCGTCCATGGAAGTCTGAGTATTCTCGCAACCGCATAGGCTATCTGTGACTTTCCTGTTCCGGCAGGTCCGCAGAGCAGAAGTCCGTATGCAGGAAGTGTATGTGTACGGTTGATCTGGATGATCGTCTCGATGATCCTCTGCTTTACCTTCTCCATTCCGTAGAGTTCCTCGTCCAGTATCCTTCTGGCCTCTTCCGGATCTATCGCCTCAAAGTAATTGCTCTTCCATCTGATGTTCATCGCCATGGAAAGTGCTCTCTGGGCGTGGCGTCTCTCCTCCGGTGATACCTCGCTGGATCTCGCAACCGCAAGATTTCTTCTGGCCCACAGCCTTATATTGTCAGGAAGTGTTCTTCCGGCGCAGTGCATGAAGTCAATGATGCTCTGCATGCTCGTGAGCTTCATGTCATCGCCCAGTGCCTCTTCCTCTTCTTCCTCCTCGGATTTCTCTTCCTCCGAAGGGGCATCGCTGGCAAGAAGTCTCTCTATCATGAACTGAAGGAATCCGTCATTTGCCGACAGCTTCGATCCGCCGCCGAACTCAGTCTCCCTTATCTTGTATACCGCATAACCCTCCGGTCTGTTCTCTCCCGACAGACGGACATTGATGTGATTCTCACCGAGCCATTTGAGAAGGCTTACAAATCTCGCATCTATCTTCATTATGTCGGCGGACTGGACTCCGTCTACCTCGTCAAATTCAAATGCTGTTCTCTTGATCGGATTCGTGAACTTTCCGCTGGAGTGGTGGGTCCACTTCCTGGTCGTGTTCTCAAGGATCATGATTGGCTTCTCCGCTGTTGCTGTAGACTCCGAAGACTGGAACGTCTCATATGTAACTATGTTCTTATTCTTGTTGTCACTTCCACTGAAATCAAATACTGGCATGTTTTCCTCCCTAATATAATGATGCTTTATTGCAAGTTTAATCATACCTTGCAATTATAAAACATCATAAGTTATTTTTCTTCAAACACCCGCATCCATCTTTCCCGTTTAAGCCTTGTGGTGAACAGGATTCCCCTGAAACAGAGCTCCACGCACATGGCGATCCATACACCATAGAGCCCCACCCTCGGTGCAAGTATAGCTGCAAGCGGTATCCGCACGCACCACATACTGGCAAAGTTCATGCAGCTTGGGACCAGAGTGTCCCCGGCTCCCCTGAGTGCTCCCGATGCAACTATGGATGCGGCATAAAATGGTTCGGCAAATGCCTCTATCCTCAACACTGCCGCCCCAAGATTTCTTATCTCTTCGTTCGGTGTCAGCACACCTATCATGGACGGAGCTGCTATGTACATAAGGACTCCGCCAATGGTCATAACCGACACACCTAATCCCATTGTAATCCATGCCATTCTTCTGGACAACTGTTTTTGTCCTGCTCCCACGCATTGTCCCACAAGTGTGGTTGATGCCGCCTGTACTCCATAGCCCGGCATGTAGCAGAAACTCTCCGCAGTAACCGCAAATGAGTTGGCCGCGATGGCTATAGTTCCAAGGGGTGACACGATCTTTGTGGACATGACATACGCTGAACACATGACCATCTGCTCAAGTCCCACCGGCACTCCTATCTTTACCGCTTTGACAAGTATATCCCTATGAAACCTTAAATGTTCGCCCTTTCTTAAATGAAGATTCTTGTTCTTCCACAGAAGTGCAGTGACCATAATGGCACAGGTGACAGCCTCCGCCGTGATGGTTCCAAGTGCTGCCCCAGCAACGCCAAGACCAAGTCCCGGCATGGTAAATGTCAGTCCATTCATCGAGGTTTCAGACTGCACAAGTGTTGACAAATGGGAACCAAAGGCTTCTGCCTGAACCGTTCCAGCCATCTGAGAACCAGCCAGCCTTACGCTGGATAAAAACGGAATACTTAAATTTACAATTCTTGTCGGAAATATAAAGAACAAATTAAAAATCACATCCATCACACAGCACATGACATTCAGTATACCTGGGAGTCTCATATTTCCGGAGCTCTGGTAGATCTGAAGAGCGTCG
>ERZ507028.387-NODE-387-length-16906-cov-3.728681_pt1 | contig 16906 bp, 15 predicted proteins | sample MGYA00512875_ERZ507028 | MGnify/ENA metagenome assembly ERZ507028 | reverse complement strand
AGTGTGCTATGATTTAGCAGGTGTTCGGCCGGTCACGACCGAAATATCTTTTGAAGCGTTGGAAAAGATGCCCTCCCCCTTATGATACGGAGGGCTCTGAAAATCTTTCACTAAGGTGACATACCCCTTAGGAGCCAGTACCTATGGTGTGTGGGTTCAAGTCCCATCTCCCGCACCAGAAAACAATACCCCGGCCACTCGGCTGGGGTATTGTTTTTATCCAGGGGGATAATTGGCAAATGTGTGGCAGTTTGCTGCGGAAAGTACCCCCTCGTTCGACAAGCAGGAGGGACATAAATATGAATATTAAAACTAAAAGCTCGGTTGAACTAATGAACTTGTATGCGGAGATTCTGGCTGAGCTGAACCGCCGGAATGTGGTGCGCACCTATAACAGCCCTGTTGGCGATTATGCAGAGTGGCTTGTTGCGGAAAAGCTCGGTCTTGTATTGGAACACAATTCTCAAAAAGGTTATGACGCATACCAGCCGGGAACAGGTTTGCGTTATCAAATTAAAAGCCGGTGGGAACGCGGTGACGCATCCGTCCAGAGCAGAGAATTGAATGTCATCAGGAACTATGATGATAACCAATTCGACTACCTGATCATCGTAATATTTAATGATCGGTTTGGCGTCAAGGAAGGATATATGCTTCCACATGACACCATAAAACCGTATGCGCGCTATAACAAGCATCAAAATGGGTATATCCTGATGGCCAAGGGCGCAGTGCTTTCCGACAAAAGCACCTTAAACATCACCGATCAGCTGCAATGACACCGTATGCTTACGCCAACAAGAAGAACCGACTTTCAGTGATAAATTAAAACCTGTTATCCAGATAAAAACTTCCCCCGGCCGGAGATGGTCGGGGGCGTTTTTGAGATGACAGTTCAGCGCTCTTCGCGGAAGTAGGAAAGGCCGAGGCTGGCGGGGGGCTGGTTTTCCCGCTTTTTGCGGATGCTGACCGCCACCAGCACAATGATAGTGACGAGGTAAGGGAGCATCTGAATGAGGGGCAGCAGGCGCATGGGGACATTGAGATAATTGAACAGGATATACAGCGCGCCAAACAGATAGCTACCGAGGATGGCCATGGTGGGCTTCCAGGTGGCAAAGATGACGATGGCGATGGCGAGCCAGCCGCGGTCGCCGAAGCCGTTATTGGACCAGATGCCGTTGCTGTAATCCATGATGTAGAACAGGCCGCCAAGGCCGGCGATCATGCCGCCGATGCAGGTGGCAAGGTATTTATAACGGGTAACATTGATACCCGCGGCATCGGCAGTGGCGGGGTTTTCGCCCACGGCGCGCAGGTACAAGCCGGCGCGGCTGCGGCTAAGGAACAGGCTGACCGCTACCGCCAAAATGACGGCGAGATAGACCAGAAAGCCATAGGAGAAGAACAGCTGGCCGACGGGGCCCATGCCGGAGGCAAAGGGCAGGGTAGTTTTATAGGCCTTGGCGATCTTGACGAGGGCGAGGTAAGGCACATCGCTTTTGACGATCTTGATGAGGGATCCGCCGAAGAAATTGCCGACGCCGACGCCGAAGGTGGTAATGGCCAGACCGGTGACATTCTGATTGGCCTTGAGGGTGACGGTGAGGAAGCAATAGAGCAGCGAGGTGAGCAGTGAGCCCGCCAGGCAGCACAGCAGCGGAATGAGGATAGCCGGGACCGGCTGCACCCGGGCGGCACTATTCTGATAGAAGAAGCCGCCGACCACGCCGGAGATGGCGCCAATATACATGATGCCGGGGATGCCGAGGTTCAGGTTGCCGGATTTTTCGGTGAGGATCTCGCCGGTGGCGCCGAACAGCAACGGGGTGCCCTGCAGAATGGCGCGCTGGATAAAGCTGATGATGATTTCCATGGATCAGTTCCCCTCCCCGCTCTGGACGGTCGACGCCGTTTTTTCTTTTTTGTGATGATTGAAATGGACCTGGTAATTGATGAAGAACTCACAGCCGATGATGAAGAACAAGATGATGCCGGTAAGGATCTCGGAAAAATCGCTGTTGAGGCCAAACTTGGAGGTGACTTCATCGGCGCCGCGGGCCAGGAACACCAGCAGCAGCGTGGTAAGGATCATGGTGAAGGGATCGAACTTGGCGAGCCAGGAAACCATGATGGCGGTGAAGCCGCGGCCATCCACGAGGTTGGAATCGATGGAGTGGGAGGAGCCGCCGACCAGCAGCAGACCGGCCAGGCCGCAGATGGCGCCGGAAAGAGCCATGGTGCGGATGATGACCTTTTTGACATCGATGCCGATGTAATGGGCGGTATTTTCGCTTTCGCCCACAACGGCGATCTCATAGCCGTGCTTGCTGTACCGCAGGTAGATGTGCATGGCGATGCAGACGATGGCGACGATAAGGATATTGAGCAGATACTTGACGCCGAAAATTTCCGGGAACCAGCCGTGGGTGAGCAGATCGGGACCAACGACATTGGAGCCGGTCTTATCCGCCACCTTGAGGAAGTATTCCACCAGCTGGATGGCAACATAGTTCATCATAAGGGTGAAGAGGGTCTCATTGGTGTTCCAGTGGGCCTTAAAGAAGGCGGGGATAATGCCCCAGATAACGCCGGAGAGGATGGCGGAAACTGCCATGATGAGGATGAGCAGACCATCGGGCACCTTGCCGCCCAGCACCAGCATGCATACCGCGGTGGAAAGGCAGCCGATGAGCACCTGGCCTTCGGCGCCGGTATTCCAGAAGCGCATGCGGAAGGCCGGGGTGACCGCCAGCGAGATGCACAGCAGAATGGCGATATCATGCAGGGTGACCAGCATACGGCCGGTGCCGAACGCGCCGTGGAGGATGGTGGCGTAGATGGAGAGGGGGTCATCCCCGGTGAGGACACGGGTGACCACACTGCAAACAATGAGCGCCAGCAGGATGGCAATGACCCGAATGAGGATGGCCCGGCCCAGCGGGATCTGATCCCGACGGGTGACATAGAGGAAGGGTTCCCGGGCGGGACGGGCAGTGGCCTGCGGTTTATTCAGCTTTGACATGGCTTTCACCCTCCCTTTCGGCTTTGGTCATCAGGAGGCCGATCTCCTCTTTGGTGGCGGTGCGGCCATCCACGGTGCCGGTGACGCGGCCGCCGCTGAGGACGATGACACGATCGCACAAGGCCAGCAGCACATCGAGGTCTTCGCCGACATAGATGACGGCAACGCCTTTTTCCTTTTGCTGATTGAGCAGATGATAGATAAGATAGGAAGAATTGATATCCAGGCCGCGGACGGGGTATGCGGCCATAAGCACGGTAGGCGCCGAGGCGATCTCGCGGCCGACCAGCACCTTTTGCACATTACCGCCGGAAAGGCGGCGGACAGGGGTGGTGGCATTGGGGGTAACGACACCGAGGTCTTCGATGATGCGCTCGGCCAGTTCCCGCGGGGGCTGACGATCGAGGAAGGCGGAGCGGCCGCGGCGGTAGCTGCGCAGCATCATGTTATCGATGATATCCATATTGCTGACAAGGCCCATGCCCAGGCGATCCTCCGGCACGAAGGAAAGGCGGACGCCCAGCTCGCGAATTTGCAGGGGAGTCTTATCCCGCAGGTTTTCGGTCTCACCGCTCTTGGGGTCTTCGTAGAGAATTTCGCCGCCGGTGACGGGCTGCAGGCCCGCAATGGCTTCCAGCAGCTCCCGCTGGCCGGAGCCGGCGATGCCCGCGATACCCAGGATCTCGCCGGCGCGGGCGGTAAAGGTGACCCGGTCGAGCAGCTGAACGCCATCCCGGCTGAGGCAGCTGACATCCTTGACCACCAGACGATCCTCCGGATTTTCGGGCATTTTGCGTTCGATATTGAGAACGACCTTCTGGCCGACCATCATCTCGGTGAGCTGGGCCTCGTTGGTTTCGGCGGTATTGACGGTGCCGGCGTTTTTGCCCTTGTGCAGTACGGTGACACGGTCCGAAAGGCTGAGCACCTCATTGAGCTTGTGGGTGATGATGACGATGGATTTGCCATCCTCCCGCATGCGGCGCAGCACGGCGAAGAGCTTTTCGGTTTCCTGCGGGGTGAGCACGGCGGTGGGCTCATCGAGAATGAGGATCTCCGCGCCGCGATACAGCACCTTGACGATCTCGACGGTCTGCTTTTCGGAAACGGACATGGCGTAGATCTTCTTTTTGGCGTCGATCTCGAAGCCATAGCGGGCGGAGATCTCCTCAACGCGGCGGGTGGCTTCCTTGAGGCGGTAGGGCTTGCCATCCTCCACACCCAGGACAATATTTTCGGTGGCGGTAAAGACATCGACCAGCTTGAAGTGCTGGTGCACCATACCGATGCCGCAGCGGAAGGCATCCCGCGGGGAGGAGATGGTGACCGGCTGGCCGTTGACATAAATTTCGCCCTCATCGGGGTGGTAGATGCCGGCGATCATGTTCATCAGGGTGGTTTTGCCGCTGCCGTTTTCGCCCAGCACGGCCAAAATCTCGCCCCGGCGGACGGTAAGGCTGACATGATCATTGGCAATGACCTTTTCACCAAAGCGCTTGGTGACATTGTGCAGTTCCAGTGCGTTCACAAAAAGCCTCCTCATCGGTGTGGTGTGTTCCCTTCTTCTGGCAAGGGCAAACCGGGGAGGTCTGCCCTTGCCAGGAAAAGGGCGGGGAGAAAAATCAAAGCACAAGGGGGGCCAAGGCCCCCGCTTGTGTTTTTTGATGGCAGGTTTCAGCCGTCAAGCGGCTCTGCCAAGCCGGTCTTAGCCGCCGAAATTGGTGTTCAGATTGGTCACGCCGTCGATGATGATATCGAAGTAGGGCGCGGAGCGGAAATCGACCGCGTTGGACTCATCGAAGTAGCCATCGTGGATGACATTGGTCTCGCCGGTGTAGTCACCATCGACATCGGCCAGGTACTCGGTGAGGGTCTTGCCATCGACGGTGAAGTTGGCGGTATCGAAGACATGCAGGGTGCCGGCTTCCAGCGCCTTGATGGCCTCATTGATCTTTTCGATGGTGCCCTCGGCGGCAACATCCTGATTGACACCGGAGAGAACGACGGAATTGGTGGCGATGGTGCCGCACCAATCGGGGGCAATGGCCTCGCCCTTCACAACGGTTTCGATGATATACTGGAAGTAAGGAGCCCAGTTGATGGCAGAAGAAATGATGAAGGTGGTCTCGCCGGCAGAATAGGTGCTGCCGTTGTAGGAAACATTGGGAACGCCGGCCAACTCGCAGGCAGTGGGAGCGCCGAGGGAATCGGCGTGCTGGCTGATGAGGACGCACTTATCCTTCTCGATGAGGGCGGTGGCGGCCTCCTGCTCCTTGGCCTGATCGTACCAGGAGCCGGTGTAGCGGACCTTCATGGTGGCGGAGGGGCAGACAGAGCGGGCGCCCAGGTAGAAGGAGGTCATGCCGGAGATAACCTCGGCATAGGTGAAGGCGCCTACATAGCCCATCTTGGCCTCGTCCTTTTTGAACTCGCCCTTCTCGATCATCTCGTTGAGCTTCATACCGGCGGCAATACCTGCCAGGTAACGGCCCTCATAGATGGAGGCAAAAGCGTTGTGGTAGTTGGCCAGACCCTCGGTGTGAGCTCTGGTGCCGGTGGAGTGGCAGAACTGCACATTGGGGTACTTCTTGGCAGCCTCAATGATGTAAGGCTCGTGACCGAAGCTGTCTGCAAAGATAATGTTGCAGCCCTGCTCCGCCAGGTCTACTGCTGCGTCATAAGCTTCCTGACCCTCCGGGATCTGGGTCTTGTACAGCTTCTGCGCGCCGGTGATGCCCAGCTTCTCGCAGGCAGCGTCCGCAGCCTTAATAAAGTTCAGGTCATAGGTAGAGTTTTTGTCGTGCAGGAAGATGAAGCCAACCTTCAATTTGCTGGTTGCAGAATTGGTGGTGTCTTCTTTCTTCTTGGTGTCGCCGCTGTTAGAAGAGCAGGCGGTGAATACGCCTACAACGAACAGGACACTGAGAAGAACTGCAAGTACTTTTTTTGCCATTTTCATTCTCGATTCCTCCGAAAAAAATATTTATTATCAGAGCGCACGCTCAAATAACCGCTTTAATCCCGAAAACAAATCTGCCCGGTGGTGTGGTCCATGGACTCCACGATGGCCAGGGACTCCACTCGAACGCCCTCGGCACGCAGCTGATCGCCGCCGTGCTGGTAACCCTTCTCGATCACGGTGCCGCAGCCCACCAAGGTGGCACCGCTTTGGTGCACCAGGTCGATGAGTCCCCGCAGGGCATTGCCCACCGCCAGGAAGTCGTCTACGATCAGCACCCGATCCTCCGGGGTCAAAAACCGCTTGGACACCATCACATCATAGGTGGTGCCGTGGGTAAAAGACGCCACCTGGGTCTTATACACATCGCCGGCAATGTTCTTGGTCTTGCTCTTTTTGGCAAAGACCAAGGGGCAGGCGAACTCCAGCGCTACCACGCTGCCCACGGCAATGCCGGAGGCCTCAATGGTGAGAATTTTGTTCACCCCGGCGTCCTTATAAAGACGGTGGAACTCCCGCCCCACCTCTTTCATAAACGGAAAGTCAATCTGGTGGTTCAAAAAGCAATCCACCTTAAGAATATTACCTTCATAGACCTCGCCCTCGGCGAGAATTTTCTTTTTTAATGCTTCCATCCTAAAATCCTTGTCGAAACAGAAATAAAATGATAGAATTATGATAATACGAAAGCCCCCGATTTGCAAGGTCGATTTGTATGTTGACACCAAATTTTAACTTTTTTTGCAAATCGGCGAATTTATGCTATAATTATTTAGTAAATTTCAACAAGGGAATAGGCGTTTGCCTGCAAATTTATGAGAAAAAAAGAAAAATCTACCTTTCGCAAAATCGAACATCACCGCACAGAGACCTTCTTTCTCATTGTGCGCGGGCTGGAAGTGGGCGTGGTTGCCGGTTTGGTGTCCGCTCTCTACCGCTTCCTGCTCAGCAAAGCGGAAAGCGCCAACCATGCGGTACTCACCGCCATTGCCGACAAGCCGCTGTACATTGCACTGTTCTTAGCGGCACTGGCGGGGATCGGCTACCTGGTCTCTCAGCTGGTGCGATGGCAGCCTCTGTCGTCCTCCAGCGGTATTCCCCAAATCACCGGGGAAATTCGCGGTCACCTGGACGCCCCCTGGTGGCAAGTGCTGTTGGCGAAGATCGCCGGCGGCACCCTGTCCATTCTCAGCGGACTGAGCCTGGGGCGCGAAGGTCCCAGTATTCAGCTGGGTGGTATGGCGGCCAAAGGGATTGCCAAGGTTACCAAGGCGGACAAAACCACGCAGCTGCGCATGATCAGCTGCGGCGGAGGTGCCGGACTGGCAGCGGCATTTAACGCCCCACTGGCAGGCATGATGTTCACCCTGGAGGAGATTCACAAAACCCTGGACGGCAACATTCTGTGCATGGGCATTGTGTCTACCATTACGGCAGACTATATCTCCAAGCTGTTTTTCGGTCAAAACACGGTGTTCCACTACACCACCGCCGACATTCCGTTAAAGAGCTACTGGATTCTGCTGCTATTAGGGATCGTGCTGGGGCTGGCCGGCGTGGGCTACAATGCCCTCATGTTGCTGGGCCAAAAATGGATCGGCAAAATCAAAGCACCGGTGCGTATGATGCTGGTTTTTGTTTGCAGCGGCGTACTGGGGCTGTTCGTGCCCCAACTGCTGGGCGGCGGCCACACCATGGTGACCCTGCTGCTGCAAGAGCACCCCACCATTAAGATTTTGATTTTACTGCTGCTGGGCAAATTTCTATTTTCCCTGCTGTCCTTTGCCTCCGGCGCACCGGGGGGGATCTTCTTCCCGCTGCTGATTCTGGGGACTTACCTGGGCGCCATCTATGCCGAGGCGGCCATTGCCTGGTTTGGGCTGGCGCCGGAGCTGTGGCAGGAGCTGGTGGTGGTGTCTATGGCCGGGTTCTTTGCCGCCATTGTGCGTGCGCCCATGACCGGCATTATCCTGGTATTTGAAATGACCGGCAACCTGGACAGTCTGCTGCCGCTGGCAGTGGTGAGCCTGACCAGCTACACGCTGGCAGATCTGCTGGGCAGCACGCCCATTTACACGGCGCTGCTGGAAAATCTGCTGCGCCCGGAGGACAAGGCGGCAGCCCGCCGCAACCGTCCCGGCGAAAAGGTGCTCAAGACCTATGTGCTCCCCCTGGGCAGTGCCCTGGACGGCAAGTGCATTAAAGACATTGACTGGGGCCGCCACTGCCTGATCGTCAGCATTGAGCGGGGTGACACTGCCGTGACCCCTAAGGGCGACACCACCCTCCACGCCGGCGACACGCTGGTAGTGATGGTGAGCCAGCGGCGCTTTGCCCGGGACAATGACCGGCTGGAAGCGCTGATCGACCCCAAATCGTAATCCCATCGGCCGGTGCCGACACAGATAAATTGCATCTAAGAACGCATACAGGAGTGAACATTATGGAAAACCGCATTTGGCTCAAAGGCGACACCCACCTGCACACCTGCAACAGCGATGGCAAGCTGACCCCCGGTCAGCTGGTAGAAGCGTGCCAGCAGGCAGGACTGGACTACGCCATTATCACCGACCACAACTACAACACCGTAAAGGCCAGCTATACGGACAAAAATTTGCTGGTGATGCAGGGGCAGGAGATCACCGACGACCTGGGTCACATCAATGTTTGGGGCAAAAAGGTGCCCCAAGATCCGCCGTACATCTTAAAAACCGTAGAGGACTATGACGCGGTGCTGGCACCTTGCCGGGAGGCAGGGGCCACCATCTCCGTCAATCACCCGTTTTGCTCTATGTGCGGGTTCCACATGGATCTGGAGCACTTCCACTTTGACTGCGTGGAAGTGTGGAACACCATTCAGCACTCGGATAATATTAAAAATATGAACTGGTGGCACAACCAGCTGCTGCAAGGCAACCACATTGCAGCGGTGGGCGGCTCCGACTTTCACAAGGACATTGGCCCGCTGAAGCTGCTGGCCAACCCCACCACCATTGTGCACACCACCGCCAAAACAGAGGAAGCTGTTTTGCAGGCACTGCGAGAGGGTCGCTCCGTGGTAACCAACAAACCGGACACCAGTATGATCTACCTGACCGTAGGGGACGCCAATGTGGGCGACACGGTATCCTACGCGCCCGGCCTGACCGGCAAGGTGGCGGTGACAAAGTTCAAAAAAGGCCACACCATCAAGGTGTTTAACAACAACGATGTGATCCTGGAACACACCGCCGCACAAAACAGCGACCGGATGGAACTGGATTTTGAAATTCGGCAGCCGGGCTTTATTCGGGCAGAAATCGACTACACCTTCCGCCCGGTCATGCGGGCACTGTACCACACGGTGGAGGAAAAATATCTCCACGCGGATGTGGCCGATCTGCCGCCATTCTTCTGGGCGTTCACCAACCCCATTTGGATCCGCTGATGGAGGGCGTGCGTATTACCCGCTCCCGGCGCAAAAGCATAGAGCTGTCCATTGACGATAACCTGCAAATCGCCGTAAAAGCGCCCCTGTGGGTCACTGATCAAGCCATTGATCACTTTATCACCCAAAAGGCGGACTGGATCAGTCGACAAAAAGCCGCCAAGGCCGCCTACTTACAGGCACATCCGCCCTTAACGGAAGCGGAAGTGGAAGCGCTGCGCCGCCGGGCCAAGGCGGAACTGCCGCCTCGGGTGGCCTATTACAGCCAAATTCTGGGCGTAACCCCCACCGGGATCAAGATAACAAGTGCCAAAAAGCGCTTTGGTTCCTGCAACGGGAAGAACAGCATCTGCTTTTCCCTCTACCTGATGCAGTATCCACAGGCAGCCATAGACTATGTGGTGGTGCACGAGTTGTGTCACATTCGCCACCACGACCACTCCCCTGCCTTTTACCGTCTGGTGGAAAGCGTGCTGCCGGACTACAAAGAGCGGGAGCGCCTGCTGCGCCGCTAAAAACAAAGAAGCACCGTAACGAAAACCGTTACGGTGCCTTTTTATTCTGTATAAATGGGAGAAGTGATGGCCAGGGGCTGCTTTTCGCCCCCAACGGTACCCCACAACTCGCAAATGTACCAGTGTCCCGGCTCCAGGGTCAGCCGGGCGTGGCGCTCGGTGACCGCCGTCTCCAGCACACACTTGTTGCCGTTGGTAATAATGCGAATGGTGTCGTAGCTGACCGGCTCGTCGCTCTCGTCCTTACGCCGGGCGTGCAGATCCGTAAAAAAGCTGAAGATTACCCGCCCTCGCTTGAGGGTGTCGCCAATGCCGTAAGTTTCGCCCCAACGGTGCACCCGAAAGAAGAATTTGGCGCCGAAGCTAACCACCGTGCGCCCGGCGCGGATGGCCTCCAACGCACAGGCTGCCGTGGGTTCTTCCATATTCAAATAGGTGACCCCAAAGTGCCGATCCGACTGGCGGTGCCAGTCCCGACCGTAAGTGATGGGCAGATGATAGCCCTTGTCCAGCAAGGACTTCCACAGCTCCGTTGCCGGAATGTTTTCGCCGTTGTCCGGGCCAAAAGCATCGTGCCATACCTCCAGGTAATCCACCCGGTTCCAGTCCTGCACATCAAAGGCCCAGCGCCCGCCGGTACAGATCGGCGAGCCCAACTGAAACGGATGGGCCACACCGCACAGGCCGCCGGCCGCGTGCACCTGATCGATCTTGTCGTCTATATTGGCAGGCACTGCGTCCCGCCAGTCCACAAAGTCCCTGGCGCCCAGCACCAGCATATGGCCAAAAAAGGTGGTCCACTCAATGCCCGGCACAGCGGGGGTAATGCTGTCATCCAGCTCCCCGTGGCCGGAGACAGTGTTGTGGTCGGTCAAAGCAATCAACGCCAGGTGGTCATCATACGCACGGCGCAGCAGTTCCGCCACAGAAAAGCTCCCATCGGAATGGACGCTGTGGCAGTGAAGTTCACAAGGCAAATAACTCATTCCGTTTCCTCCCCGATCACACGCACACGGCAAGTCACCGGACACAGCACACAATGGGCGCTGAGTACTGCCTGCCACTGCCCCGGGCGCAATTCGCCGGGCAAAAAGCCGGGCGACGCACTCTCTGCCGTCAGTCGATGGCACTGCTCGGTGGCTCGCCGATGGGCAGCGCCTCGATAGCCCGCCGGATCATCCAAAGACAGGGTGACTAAATTATACACCGGCAAATAGGCATACGGATCCTTTTGCACCACCGCCCGCGCATACCGGGCCAGCGCAGCCTTTACCGCCTCTACCGCCACCGGCTCCGGCGGGGTAGGCGGATCGTAAGTAAATTCCACCTGCAAGGCCGTCAGCCCGGGCGGAACGGCAAAAGACAAAGCCACATTGGTCTTGTCCGCCTGCGGGTTCAGCACCCGCGTCTCATCAAAAAGCACCATATACAGCGCCCCCTCTTCCCCTTGATTATAACCGATACCGCAGAAATTTGCAATTCCTGTCAAAAGATGTTAAAATAAAGACGGTGATAACAATGGGAATTGATCTAAAAAATTGGATGCAGAACCTGCCGGACGGCAGCGATCTACTGGCGCTGAACCTGTGCGGCACTCACGACTGCGTGACCCAGCACATTCGACTGCCCCACTTCTTTTGCTGCCAAGACCTAACCATCTATGAGCAGCTGCTTCTGGGGGTGCGGGCGCTGGATATCCGCGTGCGGGCGGACGGCAAGTGCCTAACCATGGTGCACGGCATATTCCCCGCCTACAACCACTCCTGCCACCGGGCCAACCTGATGGATATGGGCGATGTGCTGTCCCAGTGCTACCGCTTTTTAGACGAATGCCCGGGCGAGGCAGTGGTGTTCCAGTTTAAAAACGACAACGGCAAAGAGAACGAGCAGTGCTTCGACAACCTGTTTTATACCTATATCAAGGGCAAAGAGCCTTATTGGTACTTAGAGGATCAGGTACCCACCTTGGGCGCCGCCCGAGGCAAGCTGGTGCTGATCCGTCGGTGCAAAATGGAGCCTAAGCCGGACTTTACCCGCCACAACACCGGCATTGACTTTTCCACCTGGGTGGAACAGCCGGAGGTGGTTCCCACGGCGCTGCCCTTGTGTACCGGCACGGCAGACTTTATTATACAGGATCGGTTCAAATACAAGCCCGAGCCCCGCTGGGCCCAGGTGATCCGGCCGTTCTTAGAGCAGCGCACGGCCTTTGGCGGGCAGTATGTGATCAACTACCTGTCCACCGCCGGTGGGCTGAAAGGACCACGGCGCAACGCCAAATATATCAACGCCAAATTTATGGACTATCCGCTGAAAAAGGGCGTGTACTACGGCACCACCTATGTGGACTTTCCCTCCCGGGAGCAGGTGCTGAAGATCGTAGAAACCAATTTTGAATAAGCGCACACAAAAGCGCACGACCATACAGGGTCGTGCGCTTTTTCATTTTATGTTCTCTTTTATTTCTCCGTAGGCAGGGGCAGGTTTTGCAGCTTTTGCACCTCGCCGTCCGTTTTGCCCTCCGGGGTGTCCCGATAATACTGGGTAAAGGGCCGGAAGCGGCTTTTCTCCTCCCAAATGCGCTTGGCGGTCGGCGCCCAGGCGGCAGCGTAAGCATCGCACTTGGCGCACAGCGCCTCGGCGCTCTCCGGAGCCAGGAAGTTGGTGGACTTGGCACCGGTTTGGCTGACGATCCGCCGCAGAGCCGCCGGGTTTTCCAGCATGGGACAGGGCCGCAGCATATTGTTATTAAATGGCTGACCCTTGTAATATTCGTAAAACAGCGGCGACTGCAAGCATTCTTTAATGCTCTTTTGCCGAATGTTGGAGTCGCTGTAATGGATAAACACACAAGGCTCCGCGTCACCCTCGGAATTGATGTGAAAGTAGTTGCGCCCACCGGCAATACAGCCGCCTACAAACTCCGCGTCGTTTTGGAAATCCACGGTAAAGATAGGCTTGCCGTTCTTGCCGTCCCGCTTCTCTCGAATGGTGCGGTACACGTGCTCCCGCTGCTCCGGGGAGAGCAGCAAATTCTGATCTGCGTCGCTGCCCACCGGCATATAGTGGAAGTACCAGGCATAGCGGGCACCGGCCTCAATAAGGGTGTCATAAAAGGCGTCGGAAGTGACCGCTTCGCAGTTTTGCGATGTGTAGCAGACGGACACGCCAAACAGACAGCCGTGCTTTTTGAGCAGTGCCATGGCCGCCATCGTGTCCCGATAGGAGCCTGCGCCCCGGCGGGCATCCGTGGTCTCTTCGCTGCCCTCTACGGACAGAGCCAGTGCCAAATTGCCGCAGGCCTTCATATCCTCACAAAAGGCATCATCCACCAGCGTGCCGTTGGTGAAAGTCAAAAACAGGCAGTCCTGGTTCTCCTTTGCTACCGTTATAATATCCGCCTTGCGGATCAGCGGCTCACCGCCGGTGTACATAAAGAAATGGGTACCCAGCGCCTTGCACTCCCGCACAATGCGACGCATTTCGTCCAAAGTCAGGTTGGACTTATGGCCGTATTCCGCCGCCCAGCAGCCCTTGCAATGGCGATTGCAGGCACTGGTGGGATCCATCAGCACCACCCAGGGAATGTTGCAGTGCTCCTTCTCCCGGTTGGCACGCAGAGCCTTGGTACCAAAGTAGCCCAGATCAATGGCAAAGGTCAGCGCAATGCGGCGAAACAGAGCCGGGTCCACCTCGTCCAGCCCGCGAAACAGGAATTGGTGCCACACATTGTCCTCATCCTCAATAATCTCAATGGGCTTGGTAAAAGTGCTGGGGGGAAACATTTTGCCGGCCACCAGCTTGCCAACCTTCACCAGCTTCACCAAATTGCGGCGAGGGTTCTTGTACACATAGCGCAGCAGACGGTCGCCCACTGCGTATAAAATTTTTCTGTTCATAGCTTCACCTCAAGCGCCGTTTACATACGCTCCGGCACGCTGATCTTCAGCATAGTAAGTACATTGCGAATGGTATTCTTTACGGCGGTGCACAGATACAGCCGTGCCTGCATCAGCCCCTCATCCTCTACCATGACCCGCTGGGCATTGTAGAATTTGTGGAACAGGGTGGCCAGGTCGATCACATAGTGGGTGATCTTGGCCGGGTCGTAGGTCTTGGCGGCCGTGACCACATCGTCGGTGAGGGCGGCCAAGTGGCGGATCAGCTCCCGCTCCTCCGGCGCCGTCAGTTGCTCCAGCTCCGCGGTAGTGGGAGTGCGCAGGGTTACGCCTTCCTCTGCCGCCTTGCGCAAAATAGAACAAATGCGGGCATGGGCGTACTGCACGTAGTACACCGGGTTCTCATTAGAGGTGCTGGCTGCCAGCTCCAGGTCAAAATCGAAGTGGGAGTTTGGCTCCCGCAGGTTAAAGAAGAAGCGGGCCGCGTCAATGGGCACTTCCTCCAGCAAGGTATTCAAAGTAATCGCCTTGCCGGAACGCTTAGACAGCTTAATGGTCTCGCCGTCCCGCACCAGGCGCACCATCTGCATAATCACACAATCCAAACGGTTGGCGTCCAGGCCCAGGGCGGTGAGCGCCGCCTTCATCCGCGGCACATAGCCATGGTGATCCGCACCCAGCACATCCACGGCCTTATCATAGCCGCGGGTCACCAGCTTATTATAATGATAAGCAATATCCGGCACAATATAAGTGGGAATGCCGTTGGCACGCACCAGCACAATGTCCTTGTCGTTGCCGAATGCGCTGGCCTTGAACCACAAGGCGCCGTCCTGCTCATAGGTAACGCCCTTTTCTTTCAATGCGTCAATCACCCGCTGCACAGAGCCGTCCTCATGGAGGGAGGACTCCTTGAACCAGCGGTCATACTGAATGCGGTAGGCGCCCAGGTCCCGCTCCAGCCCGGCAATGTTCTTAGGCAGAGCGTAATCCACCAGCGCCTTGCGCCGCTCCTCTGCGGAGGCGCTCACATACCGGTCGCCGTATTCCTTGATGAAATTCTCGGCGTGCTCCACAATATCCATGCCCTTGTAGGCGTCCTCCGGCAGCTCCACCGCCGGGTCATAATGCTGCAAATAGCGCACTTCCAGGGAAGTGGCAAACTTCTCAATTTGATTGCCGGCGTCGTTCACATAAAACTCCCGCTGCACATCATATCCGGCCCAATCCAGCACCGCTGCCAGGCAGTCGCCGATCGCGCCGCCCCGGGCGTTGCCGATGTGCATAGGCCCGGTGGGATTGGCAGAGACGAACTCCACCAGCACACGCTTGCCCTTGCCGTAATCCGAGCGGCCGTAATTCTCGCCCTGCGCCATCAAATCCTCCAACACAGCGGCATAAAACCGGTTGCCCAGAAAGAAATTGATAAAGCCGGGACCGGCAATCTCTGCCCGGTCAAACACAGTGTCTGCCAGATCCAGTCGATCCACAATGGCCTGGGCGATCACCCGAGGCGCCTTGTGGAATGCCTTGGCACCGGCCATGGCCACATTGGTGGAGTAGTCGCCGTTTTGGCGCTCCTTGGGCACTTCGATAATAAAGGCAGGCAGGGGTGCCTCGTCCAACACACCGTCCGCCACGGCACGACCCAAAGCGTCCATAATTTTCTCTTTTAATTCCAATTCCGTTTGCTTAACCAATTTAGACATGGCTCATTCTCCTTGCGACCCGGTGATCCGGTAGTCAATTTTCAGTTGATTTTTAGAGGCCAAAGTGCCGTTAATGTCAATTTCATAACGCAGCTGCACCCGGCCGTCGGCGGCATTCTCCTGAATCTCCACCGCCTTGCCGTAAATGCCCATGAGCACATCGCCGTAAGGCGTGCCGTAGCGGCACAAATTCCGCTGCCCTCTGGCAATGGTCAGACAAGAGCCATAGGCGCCGGTACGCAGAATCTCCGCCTCCGTTTGATCCCGGCGCAGGCGCACCTGCACATAAATAGGCTCCTCCGGCGGCTCCTGCTGCTCCGTGTAGCGAAACACCAGCGTCTCCGGCTCCGTTTGCAGCGTACCCACGGTGGTCAGCTCAATCTTGTCGCTGTCGCCGTTCAGCCGCTGGGTGCCCACAATCTCCAGTACCACATCCCGGGTGTCCGTCTGCTTCTCCGTCATATGGCACCCCGTTCCAGCGCGTAGGCCACCAGCCGATCAATCAGCTCGCTGTACGGCACACCCACCGCCTCAAACAGCTTGGGGTACATACTGATAGGGGTTTGACCGGGAATGGTGTTGATCTCATTGAGCAGCACCTGCTCCCCGTCGTAAGTAACAAAGAAATCCACACGGCTCAGACCCTCACAGCCCATGGCTCCGTAGGCACGCAAAGCAGCCGCACGCACTTCTTCCAGCTTTTCCGGACTTAAATCCGCCGGAATGTGCAGCTCACTTTGGGGATTATTATACTTGGCGTCAAAATCATAAAAGTCCGCAGCTGCCACGATCTCGCCTACCTGGGCGGCAATGGGGGTATCGTTGCCCATGACGGCACACTCTACCTCGTGGCCTACAATACACGCTTCCAGCACTGCTTTCTTATCCTCAGCAAAGGCCACTTCCATACCACGCACCAGGCTCTCCCGATCCGTAGCCTTGGTAATGCCCACAGAGGAACCGGCGTTGGCAGGCTTTACAAAAATCGGATAGCCCAGCTTCTCCTCCGCCGCTTGCAGGCAGCCCTCTCGGTCGCTGTCGTAAGCAAAACGGGTGTAGGCGCACCACTTGGCCTGGGCAATGCCCACCGCGTCTGCCACGGCGTTGGTCACCGCCTTATCCATACACACACCGGAGGCGGTCGCATCGCACCCTACAAAGGGAATGCCCGCCAGTTGCAGCAGTCCCTGAACGGTGCCGTCCTCGCCGTTCTTGCCGTGGAGCACCGGGAACACTGCGTCCAAACGAATGGTGTCGCCCTTAGCGGTCACCACACCGTGCACGCTTCGATCCGGGCTGATCCAGGCAGGCACCAAGCTGGGGGAAGTGAGCCACCGGTCCTCCGGCAGCAAGTCAATATCATCATCAAACA
>ERZ507028.382-NODE-382-length-17110-cov-5.194137_pt1 | contig 17110 bp, 13 predicted proteins | sample MGYA00512875_ERZ507028 | MGnify/ENA metagenome assembly ERZ507028 | reverse complement strand
TTCGCCAGTCGTTCCCCTTTCTGGCTTCGCGATCTTCCCCCCGACCGGGGGGAAAAGTCGTTCCACTCAGGGGGGAACTTTTTGCCATCTGTTGGTCAGCGCAAACGAAGCTCCCCCTTCGGGGGAGCTGGCGCGGGAGCGCCTGAGAGGGCGAGGGTGCTGACCGTGTGCAGCAGCGCCGGTTCTCTTTTTCTCTTGACATCTCCCCTCTTCTGCACTATAATACTTCAAAAATGAATCATTCAAAGATGAAAGGATAGACCTGCTGTGAACCCGAATATCGAATTCTCCATCAAGACCGCGCAGGCGTACAATGCTGTCTGCAAGCCGCTGTGTCAGGAGCTTGGCCTGTCGCAGACGGCGCTGGATATCCTGTTGTTCCTCGCCAACAACCCGGACTATAAAACGGCCCGGGATATCGTGGAGGTGCGCCATATCAAGGCGAACCTCGTCTCCATGAATGTGGATAAGCTGGTGCAGGAGGGCTATCTGGAACGCTATGCCGTGGCCAGCGACCGCCGCAAAACAAAGCTGCTCTGCACCGGCAAGGCAGACCCGATCATCCGCCGGGGCCGTGCTGTGCAGAACGCCTTTTTCAAGCGCCTGCTGGACCATGTGGAGCCGGCCGATCAGGAGGTCTTTTTCCGGACCATGGAGCTGATCGGGAAAAATCTGGACGAGATTTTAAAGGAGAATGGATAAAATGCACTTGCTGTTTACGGTGCTTGTCACCTTTTTTGCCGGCATGGGTGCCGGCCTTGGCACCGGCTTTGCCGGTATGAGCGCGGCGGCGGTCATCAGCCCCATGCTCATCACCTTTCTGCACATGGACCCCTACATGGCGGTGGGCATTGCCCTTTCCTCGGATGTGCTGGCCAGCGCAGTGTCTGCCTATACCTACCATAAAAACAAGAATCTGGACATCAAAAACGGCCTGATCATGATGGCAAGCGTGCTTACCTTTACGGTGGTGGGCAGCTGGGTGGCCAGCAAGGTGCCCTCCGCCACCATGGGCGGCTTCTCGGTGTTCATGACCTTTTTGCTGGGCGTCAAGTTCATTCTGCGCCCGGTCATGACCACCAAGGAAGCCATGCAGGGGGTCAGTGCAAAAAAGCGTGCGGTGCAGTCGGTGGTGTGCGGCGTGCTTATCGGCTTCATCTGCGGCTTTATCGGCGCAGGCGGCGGCATGATGATGCTGCTCATCCTCACCAGCGTGCTGGGCTACGAGCTGAAAACTGCCGTGGGCACCAGCGTGTTCATTATGACCTTTACCGCCCTGACCGGTGCGGTATCCCACTTTATGATCGGCGGCACGCCCGATTGGCTGGTATGGGGCTTGTGCGTGGTGTTCACCCTGCTGTGGGCGCGCATTGCCGCCGTGTTTGCCAACAAGGCAACCCCCAAGACCCTGAACCGCGCCACCGGCGTCGTGTTGGTGGTGCTTGGCGTGGTCATCATGGGCTTCAACATATTAACCTAAAAAAACAGCCAAGCCTGCGGGCTTGGCTGTTTTTTGTATCTTAAACTTACTTGCTCTCTACCTTTTCCTCGATGGTGGAGTGGTCGATGACCCAGTCGGCAGCCTTGCGGATGCCCTCGTTGCGGCGCAGGGCAGCGATATCGGTGCCTGCCTTGATCTCTTCCACCGTCTTTTTGGTCTTTTCAGCGCGCTCAGCCAGCTGCTTGTCGATCTCCTCATCGGTGGGCAGCAGGTTCTCCTGCTGTGCGATCTGCAGCAGTGCCATGCGGGCGCGGGTGTTCTTCTCTGCGGCGGCACGCACCTTGGCAGTAAAGCTCTCGCGGGTCTCATGGATCTGGCTCAGGTAGGTGTTCAGGCTCATGCGCTGCATCTGCAGCTGCTGCTGGATGACCTGCATCTGCTGCTGGTAGGCGTTTTCCACCAGAATGCTGGGGATCTCGCCCTCTGCGGCATCGGCCAGCTGACCAAGGATCATGTCCTTGGCGTGGTTCAGCGCACCGCCGTGGCGGCCGTCGAACAGCTGCTGCTTCACGAAGGCGCGGTACTCCTCCATGGTCTCCTTGCCCATCTTCTTGGCAAAGTCGCTGTTCAGGGCAGGCAGCTGACGCACGCACACGTCATGCAGCTTGATCTTGAACACGACAGGCTTGCCGGCCAGCTCCTTGTTGGGGTAGTTTTTGGGGAAGGTGACGTTGATCTCGAACTCGTCCCCTGCCTTGTGGCCCAGAATGCCGTCCTCGAAGCCGGGGATCATGCGGCCGCTGCCCAGCTGTACCGACTGGTCCTTTGCCGTGCCGCCCTTAAAGGCCACACCGTCCAGAAGACCCTCAAAGTCCATGTGCACCACATTGCCCTTTACAGCGGGGCCCTTGTGGGGCACCAGCTCTGCGGCATAGTTGCGGCGGCGCTCCAGCACCGTGTCGATCTCCTTGTCGGTCACCTCCGGGGTGACGCACTGGGAGGTAAAGCCGGTGGTCTTGGTCAGTGTCAGCTCGGGCTGCAGTGCCACGGTGGCGGTAGCCACAAAGCCCTCGTCCTTCTTCACGCTTACCAGATCGTAGCTGGGGTCATCTACCGGCGCAAAGCCGTGCTCCTTCAAAGCAGCCTCGTACAAAGCAGGCACATCCTGATCCATCAGGTCGTTGATGGCATCGTACCAGAAGGTGTGTTCGCCGCGGTCAGCTTCGATCTGTGCGCGGTCGGCCTCGCCCTTCTGGAAGCCCTTGATGGTATAAGTGGCGCGGGTGCGCTCATAGACCGCATTGGAGGCGGCCTCCAGTTCCTCAGCCGTAGCGCTGAAGGTCATTTTGCAGACACTCTTTTCAGGAGTTTCCACGCTTACCAGTTTCATAGGATCTACCCTCCGTGTTGTTCCCTTGGCGGCGGGGCGGCGCTGCCAAGGCAGCAGCCGGAACGCCATTTTGGGGACATTTTCAAACATTAATAAAGTTATTATAGCACAAGTGCAGCAAAAGCGGTATAATAAACTTGATAAAAATGTGCCGTTTTGGCAATTTTTGTCCATTCAAGCAGGAAAAAAGCGCGTTTTGCGGCAGCAGCTGCCGCGCAAAAGTGGGAAACCCCTCAGGAAAGGAAGGCTGTCCCCTATGCGATTATTTGATGTTCTGGGCCCGGTGATGATCGGACCCTCCTCCAGCCACACCGCCGGTGCGGCAAAGATCGGCTATACCGCACAAAAGCTTCTGGGCGAGGTTCCGGCGCAGGCAGACATTGGCCTGTACGGCAGCTTTGCCACCACCGGCAAGGGGCACGGCACCGACCGTGCATTGGTGGCGGGGCTGCTGGGTCTGCGCCCGGACGACCCCCGCCTGCCGGACAGCTTTGCGCTGGCCGCGCAGCGGGGGATGCAGTTCAGCATCCACCCGGTAGAGCTGCGCTCTGCCCACCCCAACACCGCCGTGCTCACCCTGACCAGCCGCACCGGGCGGCAGCTTTCGCTCAAGGCGGCGTCGGTGGGCGGCGGACGCATCCGCGTCACGGAAATTGACGGCGTGCCGGCAGATTTCGGCGGGGACAGCAACACTCTCATCATCCACAACGAGGACACCCCCGGCTGCATTGCCGAGGTGACCATGGCGCTGGCGCTGCGGCGCATCAATATCGCGTCCATGCAGGTGTTCCGCGCCGCTGCGGGCGGCTATGCGGTGATGGTGCTGGAGTGCGACTCCCACATCCCCCACGCGCTGGAGCGGCAGCTGGCGGTGATGCCGGGTCTGCTGAAGGTGACCTGCCTGAACGTGGACGAGCCGGAAGAAACGGAGGAATGAGCCATGGCATTTTTGTCCTGTGAAGAGATGCTGGCCGCTGCCCGCAGCCAGAAGATCACGCTGGCAGAAGCGGTGCTGCGCAGCGATTTGGAGGAGAGCCGCCTGACCGAGGCGCACAGCCGCGCCGCCATGCGGCACCTGTGGCAGGTGATGCAGGCCACCAGTCAGGAATACGACCCCACGCAGCGCAGCCGCAGCGGCCTTTCCGGCGGCGATGCCGCCAAGGTGGAGCAGGCGTGGCAGCAGGGACGCCTGCTGGGCGATGATTATCTGGCCGCAGTAACAGCGGAAGCCCTGAAGACCGCCGAGTGCAACGCCTGCATGAAGCGCATCGTGGCCGCGCCCACGGCGGGCAGCTGCGGGGTGCTGCCGGCAGTGCTGCTGCCGCTGGCCCGCGCCGGACAGGCAGACGAGGACGCCGTCTGCGATGCGCTGTATGTAGCGGCGGGCTTCGGGCAGGTCATTGCCGCCCGCGCCACGCTGGCGGGCGCAGAGGGCGGCTGTCAGGCGGAGGTAGGCGCAGCCAGCGCCATGGCTGCTGCCGCCCTGTGTAACCTGAAGGGCGGCACCCCGGAGCAGTGCGCCGCTGCCGCCGCCATGGCGCTGGGCAACCTGCTGGGTCTGGTCTGCGACCCCGTGGCGGGTCTGGTAGAGGTGCCCTGCATCAAGCGCAACGTGGTGGGTGCGGTGAACGCAGTCTCCTGCGCCAACATGGCACTGGCTGGGGTGGACTACGCCATCCCCTGCGACGAGGTCATCGATGCTATGGGCCGCGTGGGCAGCCTGCTCTCCCCCGACCTGCGCGAGACCGGTCAGGGCGGCCTTGCCGCCACCCCCACCGGCGTAAAAATCGCCCGTCAGCTGGCGCAGGAGAACTGAGCAGGAGCGTTGCCCCGGATTTTATGAGAAACCGGATGCCCGCCCGCGCATAGGTGCAAGGGTGCAGTAGGTTCTGCCCCCTCGCTCATAGACAGGCTGCACAGGAAAAACCAATTTTTTGTGCAGCTGTACCTGTCGTATCCCCCGCCCGTCGGGCAAAAAGCGGCTGTAAAAGCCGCTTTTTGCGCCGGGACGGCAGAAGGAATGCAGAAAAACCGCAGTAAAATCAAAGAAAAGACGTTCTTTTTCGGAAAATATAAAAATATTTCAAAAAAGCTGTTGACAAACCCCGCCCTTCGTGATAAAATACATCATGTTCCGAACGGAACGTATGCGTTGGTAGCTCAGCTGGATAGAGTGACTGACTACGAATCAGTAGGCCGGGGGTTCGAGTCCCTTCCATCGCACCAGAAAATGCCGTGAAATCGAAAGATTTCATGGCTTTTTTGTTTTGTAAGCCATGGCTGCACGGTTTCTGCACGGTTTTTGCACGGTCGGTGTTTTCCATGTCCGATGATGTAGGGCGCTGTATTGCATTGCAATCAGTGCCCTTTTTTGCATCAGGTGAGCAGTGCCAGGCGGAGTTTTGCCTTCATTTCCGGGTCGGCATCCTTGAGCAATTCCAAAAGAGCCGTCATGGAGATGGTGGGTTCGCCTGCGGCGGGTACAGCCTGCGGGCTGGAGGTGTCGGGCTTGGCATAGAAGCCGCTTTCAAACTTCTTGCCCAGCTCCACACGGGAGGACTGCTGGATATGGGCGTAGGTGTTCACCAGCATATCCGCACTGGCGTGTCCTGTGGTCCCCTGCACCGCCTTGATGTCACCGCCGGAGATCATCAACTGGTAGGTGGCACTGGAATGCCGCAGACCGTGGAACACGATGCGCGGGAACTCCGGGTGTGCATCCTGCCATTTCAGGAACTTTTTGCGGATGAGCACCGGCTCCACCGCCAGACCATTGGGCAGCCGCAGCAGCATTCCGCTGTTGCGGTACCGCTCCGGGTCGAGGGCTTCTTCCCGCTTCAGCCGTTCCAGCCACTGCTTCAGCTCCTCCCGCAGAGCGGCGGTCATGAAGATGGTGCGGCAGGAGGCTTCGGTCTTGGTGTCCTTCAGGATGAGGGAGGTCTTGCTGCCCTCCAGCTTGTCCGGGAAGATGCGGAGGATACAGCCCTTGTCCACCTGCGCCAGCGTGTCCTTCTGCACCCGCTGCATGGAACGGTTGACGGTGAAGGTGCCCATGCCGTTGGCGGCATCAAAGTCGATGTCCTCCGGGGTCAGACCTGCCACCTCCCCTTCACGCAGCGCACCCACCAGCGTCAGGTGCACCGCCAGATGCAGGATGGGGTCCTCCATGCTGTCCAGAGCCGCCCGCATTTCCTCTACCGTCCAGATGGTGCGCTCCTGCGTGGACTTCTTGGGGCTGTCCACAGGAACAGGACTTTTGACAAGAATGCCCCATTCCACGGCGTACTGGAACGCTGTGCCCAGCAGCCGATGCACCTCATGGATGGTGGTGCCGGAAAGGAACCGCTGCTTCTGCTTTTCGGTCAGTTCCTGCTTCTTGCCCTCGATATACGAACCACAGGGCGTTTTGCTCAGGGTCGTGTAGAGGTTCTCCATGTGGTAGGGCTTGAGCTTCTGCATCTCCATGCTGCCGATATAGGGGATAATCAGGTTCTGGATGGTGGAAAGGTTGGATTCGTAGGTTTTGGGTGCCCACTTGTGCTTGCTGCACTGTTTGGGCAGCCAGTCCATCAGGAACTCTGCCACCGTTACCGAGGACGGAATCAGGAAAGTGCCAGCGGCCAGTTCATGCTCGATTTGCTTTTTTCGGTTCGTTGCCTCCTCTTTTGTGGGAAAGCTCTCCCATTTGTCGCAGCTCTTGCCGTGCTCATCTTCGTAGGTGTAGCGGACGCTGTAAGAGTTGCCGCGCTTCGTAATATATGCCATACTGTTTGCCTCCTTATCAAGCTGCCCGGTAGAGCCACGCATCGAAGCTGTCCTTCGGCACACGGATGCTTCCGCCTACCCGCAGGACACGGAATTCGGTGGTGCTGTTGCACAGGTTGTAAGCAGAGCGCAGGCTGATGGCCAGCATTCGTGCGATCTCTTCCACCGTATACACCAGCTTCGTGGTTTTCGGGCTGTCAGTCGGAGACTTGACGGCATTGGTTTGAGTGACCACTTCCATTGTATCGTTATTCGGAATGGTCTGCAATATATTTTTCGTATAATCCAAAGATTTCACAGTTTCGGTCGCAACAGGCCGAGATTTGTTCATAGGCAAAACCTCCATGTTTTATTTTTGATATAAATTCAAAATCACCTGCTCACTCTGCTCATCCTGCGCCTATTGCACACTGTGAGCAGGCTGAGCAGGGCTTTTTCAAGTTGATTCTATTTTTTAATCCCACGGACTGGGAACATCAACGGGTAAAAACAGGTCAACGTCTACATTGTGAAAGCCCCGATTTGTGCCAATGCACTTATCATCATAGACGATGCCCAGACTTTTTTGATTATCTTTTAGATGGTGGATAAAGGTTGATGCTGCCAGCGGCTTTTCCAGGTTATCCAGACACCAGCGTTCATAGACTTTATAGAAATCCGTGGATTTGCACTTGGCCCCCTGCCGAATTTCAAAGTAGCCCTCCGATTTGAGGAAGCCCAGAATATTGTTGCCCTGCTCCATCGCTTCTTTCAGATTCGCGGCGGTGCGTTCGCTGATAGTAAATTGGTAATTGTTTTGAATCAGCCGATGCAGCCCCTCCAATGCCCAAAGCAGGATACCCTCTTTTTCACCCCGCATCTTGTCAATGAGGAAAGGATCATCCACCCGGCCAACAGGTTTTTCCTTAGTAGTGAGCAACAGCTGGCGGCGATAGAAACCGTTGGACTTGTCATAGAGTGCGTGTAAGCTGCCATTCCCGAAGCAGGCAAACCGAACATACAGCGTACCCTGCACACTCTGCTGGCCCTTGCGCTCAATGTCAATTTTATCTTCCAGCGTGACAAGAGTTTTAATGTTGTTGGTCTGCGGCAGGGCCTCAGTTTTCATGTCATCGTCCACCAAAAGCAGCTTGTACTCCAAGTCTGCACGGGCAAAACGATTGGTTTCCACTTTTTGTAGACTGCCTGTGTACATACTGCTGCCAAACAATTCTCGCAGGATCAGCCCGATTCTGGATTTTCCCTCACCGCCCTTGCCGACCATCAGCAGCATTTTCTGCGCTTTGGTAACAGGCAGCAGGCAATAGCCAATGTATTCTTGTAAGGCCGGAATATCTTCTTCGTATAGCAGTTCGTTCAAGAATTGCAGCCAGCGTGTCGGTGCTGGTGCTTCTAGCACATAGGTGATGGGCAGTCGGTTCATGCAGTATTCTTTTTCAGGGGTAAAGTGACCGTCCACAAAGTATGTGCCGTTTCGGACATGGATGCGGTCTGTCTGAATCTCCGGCGGCTCGGATGCGCAGGCCAACTTGATGGCCTGCATGATATGTTCAATGCGCCGCGCTACGCTGGTGGTGGCATAATAGCGAATCTGCTCATAGATTTCCTTTTTCAGTGGAGCTTCATCTTCCACCATGCCATCCACGGTGAACAGTCTGCCTTGAAAGCAGCGCATGGGGTGCTGGCTCAAAAAGTAATCTGCAAACAACGGTTCGATGATTTTCCCGTTGTCGCCCACCCAGTTTCGGGCGGGTGCGCTATGCTGCTTCTTCGGTTTCTTTGCATCGTTCGATTGCTTTTCCAAGGGCGGTCACTTCCTTTCCGTTGAGTAATTGTTGCTTTTCAGGTAGACTTCCCAGCAAAAGAATATCCAGCAGATATTGCACACGGTCTGCATAGTGCAGACTTGCTACAAAACAAGGATGCAGGGATGCTTCTGGATTTTTGGGTGCATAGGCCATGCGCCAATTTGCCAGCAGGGCACGATAGCTGCACAAGATTTTGTAAAGTTGCTCTTTCGGACTTAGCGGTTTTTCCACCGGCTTGCAGGGAAGTGGTTGAAAGTTATCTGTTGCAGAAAGTCCAAAATTTGCAGCCAGCTTTTCAGCCGCTTGTAGCAGGGACAGTTGAAACAGTTTTGCGGTGAAGTCTATCACATCGCCATCCGCTCCACAGCCAAAACAGTGAAACCGGGAATCCACTTTCATGCTGGGATTGCGGTCTGCATGGAATGGACAGCAAATCATGCTGCTACGGTTGGGTTGAAAGCCATAGGCTTCTGCGGTCTGCCGGGTAGTGATATTCCGTTTTACGATTTCAAATAAATTGTTGTTCTTGAAAATTGACCTCCTTTACAGTTCCATGCCATGACTGCGCTTCTTCGGTTTGGTGCATGTCTGCTCATGCTGATTGATTTCTTCCTGCCTCTGATGCAGCTTTTGTAGAACAGACGGACGAGTATTTTCTTTGATTTGCTCGATGGCAGGCTTTTTGATTTCCGGCTTTATAAGGACAGTTGTCAATCTTGCGGTAATCCTGTTTACTGCTGCAATAATATTTTTTCGCAGCGTTGTGATTTGATATGTGGTGTAGTCCAATGTTTCCTTGCTTGCCGTTCGCCCCGGCTCTTTCAGCCAATCCAAATATATATCGACCTGTTCTGTGCTTGCTTTCAAAGCATCGTTCACAGCGTTTTCTGAAACAACAGCCACAGCTTTGTCGTAGGCAACCGCAGAAATTTCATCCAACAAGTTCTCGGTATCTTCAATCTTCTGAGAAAGTTCACTTAACTGTTTTTCCTGCTTTTGAATTTTTTTATCGTTGCTCAGAAGTGTTAGGGACTGATAGGTTGTACGGCGAACCTGCTGATGATGTGCTTTCTCATGCTCTTGTTTCAAATTTTCAAGCTGAGCGGTCTGTTCCTGCACGGCTTTTTCCTGTTGAGCAAGTTGTTCTTTTTGCTTTGCCATAATATAGTCCTGCTTTTCCAGATAAGCCTGTCCGCCGTATTCTGGCACTTCGTCCAGTTCCAAGCCATGGCGTTTGGCAATCTCGAATAGCATCGTGCGGCAGGCTGCATCAAATGTGATTTTGCGGTTGTTGTAGCGTCCAAGGGGCTTTTCCGGCTTTGGCAGTTCAAAGCCAAGTGCTTCCAACGCCTTTTCCTGCTGGGGTGCGATTTCGCCATACTTATTTTCACAGTCAAACACATGGCGTTCGTGGATGTGCGGCGTACCTTCATCCAGATGCAAGGCCCAATCCAGAATGTGAACGTGTTTGCCGAAACGCTCATGGAACTCATCCATAAATTCTGTGGCGATTTGAAAAAGTTCTTTGGGCGAAGCGTGGCTCTCCAGCGTTCCAAGCTGATAGATGCTTTCTTCGGGGCAGGTTTTCTTGCTGGCGAGCAAATCTTCGGTGGAGCGGTTTCGCTCGGTGTGCCGGATTTTGGCGTTGCGCTCATTCTGTCTTTCGGTGAAGTTGGTGTAATGGAGTTTGTAGTAGAGCTTTTCGACTTCTTCAAAAGTGTCGGCCAGACTTTCCTCACTCTTGGGCTGCAGAGCAGAGCGGATGCCGTTATAACAATCCCAATAAATGTTTTGCTGGACACGTTCCGGGTCGATATGCTCGCTGTTGGCAATTTCAAAACTGCGGTCATTGTGCTTTGGGTTATAAGTGCCGTGCTTTCCGGCGCGGCCATTGTGTCGGGTCAGTTTCAGCGACCATCTCTCCTTTCTGGGGTCACGCAGAGAGCGCCGTGCGCGGGGTAGGGGCAACGCGGTGCAGCGGAGCTGCAAATCTGCCGCCTGTCATGCGCCAGATAATACCCAGTAGGATATGACGCAGGGCATCACATCCACTGGGCAAGGCTGCCGCCCTTGACCCGCGCAAAGATCTGCGATCTCTGCACTCTTGCGCCGAACAACCTGACAGACAAGACTTGTGAAGTCCTCTCTGCCAGCTTGCCCGGTTCTTCTTCGGGGTCGGTCTGCCTGCAAGCGGTTCCTGCCCGATCTCCTCCGGTGTATGGCTTCTTCTTGGTGCGCTCATATCATGGCGGCACTTCTCCGAAAAAGCATAGTGGCTTGCAGCCGATCATGTGGTTTTCAAGGTGCACTGTGATTTTGTAAGAAGTTGAGGGCTTTCAAAAATGCGAGTAAGACTGCTTTTGAAAGTAGTCCCTACACCCTATACAAACTTAAAGGGGTATTTTTAAACCGTCTTTCCGAAGAGTTCAAAATTTTTTAACTTTTTCAAACGACTTCCTATACCTATAACATTCTAAAACGGGTGTTTGGCAACCTGATTTTCAAATTTTGTTTGGAAAACTTCTTACACCAATATGAATCTATAGGGCCGTTTTGGAATACCATTTTGAAAATTTCACAATTTAGAGCAAAAAGAAAAACGGCAAAGCGGATAAAATCCACTTTACCGTTTTAGAAGATATTCTATTACGCTGCGATTGCGTTGGCGTTGACCTGTTCAATGGTCTTGCGAATACCAAGCCATACACTCAAATCTGTAAAGACCTCTACGATGCTTCCCTGATCTGTAAAAGGCGGCTCCTGCAAAACGGAGAGGTCTTTCATCATGCCATTATGTACGATGTACTCGACAATCTGGTTGACAAAGTAAATCTGTCGGCTGTCGAGGTTAGCACCATCCAGATATTGCGAAAATGCAGCTTTCGCCGCAGCCATATCAAGACCAACGATTTCCCGCACGAATTCTCCCAAAGGCTTTGTGCCATATTCGGCTTCATAGTCCTCTTTTGTGCCAACCTCACTCCAAAGAATTTTTTCGAGTTCTTTGACATCTTCGGCAGTGAGCGGGATGTTGCCTTTCAGTTTGGCAATGGCTGCATTATCCTGATGCTGCCGTACATAGTACTCAGCTTTTGCCTTGTAATTTTTCAGATCATCGTTTTCCAGCTCGGCCTCCTTCCATTCTGTCGAAAGAATTTCGTCCGAGAAATCTGTGGTGTACCGTACACGCTCGATGGGAATGTACTTGATCAGGTCACGCAACTCTTTTCGGATGTGCTCAAACTCGTTCACATCGGCAGTTTTGATATAGTCGGTCTGGATAATTTTTTCAAGCAACGCACGTTTCTGATCGATCTCTGGAATATTGGACACGCTCGCAACCGCTTTCGCTTTTTTCAGCAGCTCGTTGCGGCCATGAGTGTACGGCTTCCCAGCAAGGTATGCCAATTCGATGCCATACAGCAATGCATCAAAACGAAGTGCTTTCGGGTCATCCGGCTCCGGTTCAATCAAGGGCGCAAGTTCCTCCCGGGCAATCAAGGTGTCTGCATACGTTAGAGCATTGTAACTGTTTTTATCCGCATACAACTCGACATACTTCAAATGCTGTTTGACTGCAAAGTTGTCACGATTCAGCTTTTGCACCTGACTGACCATGTGCTCCACCAGTGAAGTACGGAACGCTTTCAGTTCTTCCGTTTGGAACTGCATATTCTGCAATTTATACGCAATTTCAAACTGCAGGCCGAAAATCGCGCCCTGAACGGCAATCATATTCGGGGTGGCATTTCCTTTGTTCATGCGGAAAAATTCAAAATTTCCGCAGAAGTCAAAAATGTAAAACTTATTCTTGTCCTCACCATCCAGAAGTCCCGGACACAGGCGTGTACCGCGTCCGATCATCTGCCAGAACTTTGCCTTGCTTAGAACCTTTTTGAAAAAGACCAGATTCAGAACCTCCGGCACATCGATGCCAGTGTCCAGCATATCCACCGAAATGGCAATCTGCGGCAACTTCTTCGGGTCTGAGAATTCGTCAATGGCACTCTGCGCATAATTGAGCCGATTGTCGATCACCATGGCGTAGCCGTTCAGGTGAGGATATTCCTGATTGAACACTTTGAGGATTTCCTCTGCATGATCGTGGCTCTTGGCAAAAATAATCGTCTTGCCGATCTTACTGCCGTAGTCGATTTTCAAGGCGTTCTGCATCACGACATTCAGGACCTGCCGGATGGTGTCCTTGTTGAACAGCCAACTGTTCAGAGCAGATGCATCAATGCTGGCCGGCAGGTTGCCGTTTTCATCCTCAAAGGTGTTTTCGTAGGCTTCCCGTTCTTCGTCCGAAAGTTCATCGTAGGTGATGCCGTTCTTCATAAACTTTACTTCGCTCTCCACCGAGAGGAAATCAACCAGAAAGCCATCCTTGACGGCCTGCGCCAGCTCATAACCATAGGTGGGCACGCCGTTTTCGAGGTCAAAGATCTCGTAGGTGTTTTTGTCGATCTCATCCTTGGGTGTGGCGGTCAGGCCAACCAGCGGTGCATCAAAATAGTGGAAGATGTCGCGGTATTTATTGTAGATGGAACGGTGTGCTTCATCGCAGATGATCATATCAAAATGGCCACAGGTGAACAGCTTGCCCTCTGCATCGTGAACGGAATCAATGCAGTTCATCATGGTCTGATAGGTTGAGAACACGCAGTGTGCCGTAAAGTTGTCTTTGTCCTCGCAGAGGTTCGTCACGGAAAGCTCCGGCAGGAGGTTGACAAAGCTTCGTTTTGCCTGCGTCACAAGGCTGTTGCGGTCAGCCAGAAACAGCACGTTTTTGACCCAGCCATGCTGCAATAATACATCCACCAGTGCAATGACGGTACGAGTCTTGCCGGAGCCGGTTGCCATAACAAGCAGAGCCTTGCGGCGGTTCTTGCGGCCAAAGCTATCACAAACCGCCTTGATGGCACCTTCCTGATAGTACCGTCCGGCAATGTTTTTGTTTACATCCACATTGGCAAGGCTGGTGCGCATTGCTTGCAGATTGAACCATTTTTCAAGGTCGCGCTTGGAGTAAATGGAAGCGACCTTGCGCTCGGGATAGATATTGTCCACAATGCGGGTGTCGAAACCGTTGGTCAGGAATACCACCGGGCGACGGCCAAACTGCTTTTCGAGAATATCTGCGTACAGCTTTGCCTGCTGGCGGCCTACTGCAACATCCTTACAGGTGCGCTTTGCTTCGATCACAGCCAGCGCACGGCCATCATCGCCGTACAGGACATAATCTGCATAGCCGATGCCGCTCTTGTTGGGCATCCCGGGCAGAGGGACCTCGTTGACCCAGTTTTTACCCTCGACCCACCCGGCATCGGTGAGCATGGAGTCAATATACAGTTTTCGGGTCTTGTACTCCGAAAGTTCCAGCGGCTTGGGTACATAGGTGGGCTGCTGCGTTTCGCGGCGGGCGGTCAGCTGCGCCTTGAGCTCAGCGTTTTCTTTGATGAGTGCATCCAAGTCCACATCTGGCAGGGCGGGCTGTGCAACGGGTGCAGCAGGCTGTTGTGTGAGCAGGGAAGTGTCAAATTTCTTTTCCTGATAGCTTGTTCCATAGCAGTACGCTACGAAATCAAGGAACAGAAACAGGTTTTCGAGGCAAAGTTCCGCCTGTTCCCGGCTGATGCTGCGGCTTCCGTGGGCGGCATCATTGCCGCGCTTGCGGATAAAATCCATCCGCCGCCACAAATCATCGTCCACAATGTCGTGAAACTCTTCTGTGCTCATCAGGCTGATGAGCTTATCATCCCACGGCTTGACGAGAGAGCTGTCCACCGAATACATCCATTTGACTGCAAATTCCATGGCACGGCGGCAGTCCAGCACAGCGGTGGCCGCATCAATGGGCAGAATCCTCTCCGCAGCGATCGCGGCATCCGCAAAGCCGGAAAACTGCGGGTCATCTTTCAGAAAGTCAAAGTTGGTCATGGTGGAGGCTCCTTCCATGTACGTTACTGACAATACTTTATCAATTCCGGGAAATGGTCACGAATGACCCAACGTTTAAACGCAGCAAAAGGTTTATTCCATTTCAAACTCATACTGATTAAACATTCGGCATCAATTTTATCTTCTCCGTCTGCCTCTTGATATTCCCGGAGACTTTTTTGAAATTTATCCAGCTCATCTGCTACATCGCCACGAAGCATTTTTGCCTCTGCAATTTTTTGTGGTGTTGAGCCGTAATAAATTTCTTTCAAAAGCGCAACCGTATGCTGCGTTTTTGTATCATCATTCAGTGCAGTAAATGTCAACTCACTTGGTTCATACACACCGCCGTATCGACGAAATGCGATTTTTTCATCAATGGCCACCTTGGTACAATCCAAAATGGGAACAAATCGATCATTTTTGGTATTGTTGCAGTGTGTGCAAGCCAGAAAAATATTGTTCCAGTCAAATTTTAAATCTATGTCATCATGATGCGGCACCAGATGCTCGATTTGAATGGATTTCAATCCTTTTTGCTCACAGAGATAGCACTTATGTGCAAACATTTCTTGAAGAGCATCATTCACTTCAGGAGTATTGTAAGTTCCCGATGGCTTGACTTTTTCGCTTTTTAAGGATGCAATGGCAGCTTGTGCTTTTGGAGTGTCCTTTCGTTCGATTTTAACCATCAGGAAACCTTCTTTCCCTCGATTTTTTCAAGAACTTCTTTTGCGTCTTTCAGCTCGATGCGAAGAGCTGCACGTTCCGCACGTTGTTCATCAGAAAGATCGGTTCGGCCATAAAGTTCTTCATAACGCTGTGCTTTTTTCTGCGTTTCGTCCGAATACGCTTCTGCGTCCAAATATCCTTCTGCAATATTATCCACAGAATAAGAGGAAAAGTCTGTGAACTGCACTTGTTTTTCTAAATCATAGATGCAGGCATTGCTAATAGAATTAAGAATATATGCCGAATGTGTTGTGACAACAAACTGGATTCGCGGGAAAAATTCTGTCAAGAACGGAAAAATTTTACGTTGAAGTTCCACATGAAGGTGAGTTTCCAGCTCATCAATTAGCACAACACCCTCTACATCGTACTGGCTCAACTCACCTTTCAATAACCAGTTGCGATCCATACGGAGGATAAGGTCAGCAACAATCCCAATAATGGCAGAATAGCCATCGGAAAGTTCATCTAGGCTGTAAGGATTACGTCCATTTTGTTCGATAAGAAAGTTATAATTTCTATAATCATAAATTAGTTTGATGGAATCATCGTCTAAAAGCACTTTCAGCGCATTCTCAAAGCGTTCAAACCATGCGGCGATTTTTTCTTCAACATTCAAATCATCTTCGTTTTTAGCATAGGCTTGTTGAGTTTTTAGATGAACCATATATTTCAAAAGGATTCGAGAAGGTTCGTCTGTAACTCTATAATAATTTTCAAGCTTTACATCTTGCGCACCGATGACACGTTGTATAACAGACTCCCGATCCGCAGAAAAATATGCGGTAATAAAATTTCCCTGTGCATAAATTGTATCAATCGCATCTTCGTTTTTGAATGCGAGAACTAAGCCGCTATTATATCTTTGAATACGTTGTAAATCTTTTCTGACTTCTTCCGTAGCCTTATATTTTTCATTTTCGGTACTTGCATTTTTTACTTTTAAAATATCAGCCTCATACCATTCTTGATATTGTCCGGTTAAATCATTTAGCTTTCCATCATTGATTGCCTGCAAATAGCTTTTCATAGCTCGTAGCACAGAAGTCTTACCAGAACCGTTTTTACCAGTTAAGATAAGGTGCTGCCGCTTTTCAGAATTCAACTTGATCGTAATGTTTTCCAGGTGGCGAACCTCATTGATTTGGACTTCTGTGATAAAGTGTTCCATATCTTTACCTCACTGTCTTTGTAATGGAGTAGCATTTTTGAAAATCTTCCATGCAGAAGCGCACAGTTCTGCACCGAAAAGTTCTTCTGCCAATTGCTTCTGGTGTTCGGGCTTCAACTTTCTGATGGAATCCAGTGCTTTTATAACATCATACTTCGCATTTGCATAGTCTTTTTGCTCTTCGTGGGTCATACTGGCTGCTCCTTTCAGTGAAAATCAGTGGTTTGAGTTTATTATACCTCTTTTATAAAGCGTTGCACAGTGCTTTTGGAAAAGAATTCTATATCAAAAGGCTTATGGGCTACGGCACTCCCTACGAACAATTTTGATTTGTCTACCTCGGCTACAAAGTCGGCAAACTGGTTTTGGAGGGGCAGAGGGGGAATTAAGACAGGTAACGCTCTGAGCTGGCGCATATTGATACTTGCAATACCTGTTGTCTGTTTGGCGCAACCCAAAAAGTAACGCTTTGCTTTTTGATGTTGCAGATATTCAGCAAAGTAAGCGGGCAAAAGTTCGCTCTTATCAAGTCTCACACGGAAAATGTGATTTTGATGAATGGAATCTTTTAATGGATTTTTGATAATAGCACCACGGCCTACTTTGTCAGGGTCACCACCTTCAGTCATTAAAATATCATCTGGCATCAAACGATACTGCTCAATTTCTTGCTTTGTTGCCAAAATCGTTTTGATCGTAGTCCAGTCGATATACCCGCTTTTTACATTTGAAACTGCCATATACGGAACTTCGATCAATCCCGTTTCCGTTGTTTTACGACCCTTTGTAATTCCAGAAACGATATCCGCAAGACTGGATGGCACGAGCCAGATCGGAAGAGCACACGTCTGAACTCCAGTCAC
>ERZ507028.376-NODE-376-length-17361-cov-5.277476_pt1 | contig 17361 bp, 14 predicted proteins | sample MGYA00512875_ERZ507028 | MGnify/ENA metagenome assembly ERZ507028 | reverse complement strand
GCTGGAAAAGCCCACCGGAAATCCGATAAGCGGAGACGCTCCCTTGATGAACAGCAAAACGGAGACTCTTGTGTTCAAAGCACCGACGGTTGAGTCCTACGAGATTTTTGAGAAGGGTGAACCGCTGAAGCTGAAGGTCACCTTCTTTGACCAGAGTATCATTTTCTTTCTGCGCCATAACAAGGACAAAACTGTGTCCATCAAAAAATCCTAATATCCCCCAAAAGCCCGAGGTGCACCCGCACCCCGGGCTTTTTTGCGCCCAAATTTTACATTGGGGCAAAAACATGTCCAAACAATTTACCTCGATTTTTCCCGCTTGTGGTCGAAGCGGTTCTCCGACTGGGATACAATAGTGCCGTACCCAAGGAAAACAAGAGCCGGGAACGGAAAGCCCGGATGTTTGGAGGACAAATATTATGAAAAAGATCACGCGTCGTTCGTTTCTCACTGTCTGCGGTGCAGTTGCTGCCGCTGCTGCCCTGACCGCCTGCGGCGGTTCTTCCAGCTCCACCGCTGCTTCTTCCTCTGCCGCTTCTACTGTCGGCAGCACCGCAGCCGCTGGCAGCGCCGAAAAGCCTGCCGATTACCCCAACGCTTCCATGAGCCTTGTGGTCGGCTTCAACCCCGGCGGTGACTCCGACCTGAACAACCGCCTGATGGCACAGTATGTGGAGCCTTCGTTCGGCCAGTCCATCGCCGTGACCAACATGGCTGGTTCCAACAGCTCCGTTGCTCTGACCCAGTATCAGAGCACCCCCACCGATGGCTACACCATTCTGGGCACCAACAGTGCCGCTCTGGTCAACAACTACGCTTCCGGCACCTGCCAGTACAGCTACGAAGACTTTGAGGTCATTGCAGTCTTTGGCCGTGCCCCCGGCGATATGCTGTTTGCCAACAAGGCTTCCGGTATCACCTCCATGGAAGACCTGCTGGAGAAGTCCAAGGCCAACCCCAACTCCATCAAGATGGGCATGTCCTCCGGCGGCAACACCCACGTCTACGCTCTGCTGCTGCAGCAGGCCGGCTTCGCGTGCAACATCGTTGACGGCGGCGATGGTTCCGATCGTATCGCAGCTCTGGTGGGCGGCCACGTGGATGTCTGCTTCGTGCCGTACCTGACCGCGAAGGAATACGTTGAGAACGGCGACGTTGTGCCTCTGTGCACCATCGGTGACCGCTGCTCCGCTCTGCCGGATACCCCCTCCATCAACGAGAACGGCTACGTGGAGAACAACTTTAACAACTACTACGTCTGGCTGGCACCCAAGGGCACCGATGCAGGCATCGTTTCCTATCTGGCTTCTCTGTGCGAGGACGTTGCGAACAACAACGAGAAGTACGCCGCAGATCAGCAGGCCATCAACTTCAACGATCCGTTCATCGTGACCGGTCAGGACGCAATCGACCTGCTGGCTGAGCTGCAGGACGTTGCAAACGAGAATGTCAAGGTTCTGGGCTGATCCTGAAAGATTGCGTTTCTCCTTATCTTGGTCATACCAGCATTAAAAAGCGAAAGAACGGCCTGAATTCTGTACTGCACAGGATTCAGGCCGTTCGGGCTTATTGTGTGGGAGAGTTTGTACGCCTTTACCAACATTTTCGTCCGGCAAAGCATTGGTATGATGTGGTCTATGTTTTCACCCTGTCCGAAGTAAAGGAAGCGGCACATTTTTCCAAAATGTGGAATCCGATATAATCGTCTGATAGCGGTAGGTTTGAACTGTTGGAAGAAATAGTTTTAAGTTGTTGTTAAGCTGTTATTTTCCCTATTGCAATCCGTTGCAAAGTATGGTATATACATTATACGAAACGTTGCTCTGATGAACGTATTACTGTTCAATGATGTATAAATGGAGGTGCTTGCCATGACTGCTGTGAACTATGCTCGTTATTCAACTGACAGCCAGCGCGAGGAATCCATTGAAGGTCAGATCCGGGAATGCACCGCCTATGCGGAAAAGAACGGCTTCACGGTGGTGAAGCATTACATTGACCGTGCCATCTCCGCCAAGACCGATAACCGCCCGCAGTTCCAGCAGATGATCAAGGACAGCGAACGCGGCATCTTTGATGTCATCATTGTCTGGAAGCTGGATCGTTTTGCCCGGAACCGCTACGACAGTGCCCGGTACAAGACCCAACTGAAGCGGAACGGCGTGAAACTGGTATCGGCAACGGAAGTCATTTCGGCTGGCCCGGAGGGCATCATTCTGGAATCGGTGCTGGAAGGCTACGCCGAATACTACTCGGCTGACCTGTCTGAAAAGGTCGTGCGCGGCATGACCGAGAACGCTCTCAAGGGCATTTATAATGGTGGCACGATTCCGTTCGGCTACATGATCGATGAGACCCGGCATTACCAGCCCGACCCGTTGTTGGCTCCGTATGTGGAGCAGACGTTCCAGAAGTATGCGGACGGTGCGACCATGACTGACCTGCGGGATTGGTTAAAGGCACACAACATCAAAAATTCGATGGGCGGGGAGATGTCCTATAACACGATTCAGCGGATGCTGAGTAATCGCCGGTACATCGGCGAATTGCGTTTGCGGGATGTGGTACAGCCCAATGCGATCCCGGCTCTTGTGTCAGAGGACTTGTTCAACAAAGTACAGGAAAAGCTGGCGAAAAATAAAAAGGCCCCTGCCCGTCATAAGGCAGAGGAAAGCTATCTGCTTACCACCAAGCTGTACTGCGGTAAGTGCGGAGCGCTGATGTTCGGAGAAAGCGGTGTCAGCCACACCGGGAAGATGTACACCTATTATAAATGTGCTGCTGCCAAGAAGAAAAAGACCTGCGATAAAAAGGCCGTGCGGAAACAGTGGCTGGAAGATTTGGTAGTCAACGAGACCATGAAGCTGGTGGAAGATGACGCTTCCATGAATGCTATCATCGCCAAAGTGATGGAACTGCAAAACCAGGAAAGCACGGATTTGCCCATCTACGAAAAGCAGTTGAAGGAAACGGAAGTCGGCATCACCAATATGCTGAACGCTATCCAGATGGGCATTCTGACCAGCTCCACCAAGGAACGGCTGGAAGCTCTGGAAGATCAGCGAAAAGAACTGCAAGCCCGCATTGCAGAGGAACGGCTGGCTAAGCCAAAGATGAAAGAGGAGTTCGTCCGGTTTTGGCTGCTTCGCTTCCGCAAGCTGGATATGACCCAGCCGGAGCAGCGGCAGGCACTGGTGGATACCTTCATCAATGCCATCTATCTCTACGATGATAAGGTACTTATTACCTTTAATTATAAGGAAGGTACAGAAACGGTCGCTTTCGGGGAAGCCGTGAAAGCAGAGAAAAGTTCGGATATGAGTGCGCGAGGTGCACCAGATATTGAACGTCAAATCGTAAGATTTGGCGTTCTTTCTTTATGTAGGAAAGCGGCTGCACACTTTCTGCACACCGTTTGCACATTTGCCCGAATCAGGGGCTTTTCTGCGCAAGGTTTGCACAGCCTGCTTTCCTTTGCATAAAAAGTCACTTGTCGGGGCAAGGCCCCTCCATCTTGCTGGCGCAAGACCGTTCGGTCACTCAAAAGCCCCACTGGGGCTTTTGTTGCTTCGCAAACGTGAATCTTTTATGCAAACAGAACTCTCGTCAATTCTCTGCGTTCGTCTGCGTCCATCAGCCGGATGGCTTCAAGGATCTCCTTGCCGGAGATTTTTGTTGCCGCCGGCTTTTCATTTTGCTGGGGCTGGGGAGCTGCCGGGATCAGGTCTTGGGAATAGAAGTTTGCTTCGATCTTCTCGGTCAACTCCAGACGGGGCTTGTCTTGCGTGTGGGCGTAGGTGTCCATCAGGACGGATGCAGTGGCATGGCCGGTGTTGCCCTGCACTGATTTGAAGTCACCATCCGACTGCAAGAGTTGGTAGGTGGCACTGGAGTGCCGCAGACCGTGGAACACGATCTGCTCAAACTCGGGGTGCGCTGAGCGCCACTGTCGATACCACTTGGTGAGCAGTTCCGGGGCGATGGGTAAGCCGTCCGGGAGCCGGAACAGTTGCCCGCAGTTGCTGTACTTCTCCCGGGCGCTCTGCTCGTCCTGCTTCAGCTTTTCCAGCCATGCTTGAAGTTCCTCTTTCAGAGGTTTCGTCATATACAGGACACGGTTGGACTTCTTGGTCTTGGGCTTCTTCAGGATGAGAGAGGATTTGCTGCCCTCACGCCTGTCCGGGAAGGTGTGATACACCTGATTGGGGTCGAGCTTTTCCAGAGCGTCCTTGTTGGCTCGCTGCATGGTTTTGCTGACCGAGATGGTACCACGACCATCGGCGGCATCAAAATCCAAATCACTCGACTGTAAGCCGAGAATTTCGCCCTCACGGAGCGAAAGGATCATGCTCATGTGCACCGCCAGATGCAGGGCGGGGTTTTCGATGGTCTGCAAGGCTGCCAGCATGGTTTTCTCGTCCCAGATGGTGCGCTCCTCGATATTGACCTTGGGGGCATCACGGGGTAGGGGAATCCTGTGGATCAAGTCCCATTCCACCGCATAGGAAAAGGCGGTTTTCAGCAGGGTGTGGACTTCGTGAATAGAGGTGCTGGACAGCAGCCGCTTCTTCTGCTTCTTGGACAGGTCCTGCTTCACACCGTGCACATATTGCCCGCAGGGGGTCTTGGCAAGGGTGGCATAGAACTTCTCAATGTCGTAGGTGCGCAGCTCCTGTACCTTCCGTTTCCCGATATACGGCACGATAAGGTTCTGCACCATCGCTACGGACTGAGTGTAGGTCTTGGGGGACCACTTGTGCTTTGTGGACTGAATTGGTATCCACTTGTACAGCATTTCCTCCACCGTCATGGTGTCGGGGACGAGGAACGTGCCGTCCAGCAGTTCTTTCTCGACCGTGATCTTTCGCTCCTGCGCCTCCTTCCTGGTCTTGAAACTTTCCCATCCCTCGCAGGGTTTGCCGGAATGGTCTTTGTACTTGTAACGGACGGAGTAGGAATCTCCGCGCTTCAGAATAGATGCCATAGATTACCTCCCTCAGACCGCCGCAAACCAGTTGTCGAAGCTCTGCTTGTTTACCCGGATACTGGTGCCGATGCGCAGCACCCGAAAATCCTTCGTGGTGTTGCACAGGTTGTACGCAGCGCGAGGAGAAATCGCCAAAAGCTGGGCGATTTCCTCCACCCGGTAAACAAGAGGTTCGTGCTTGGCTGCTTTGGTCTGGTCAGAAGATTCAATGGCAGGGGATTTAGACGCTTTCATTGTAACCGGGTTCGAGACCTTTTGCAAGAACTTATTCGTATAATTTTCGGATTTCACAGCTTCGGTCATGTCAGGCCGATTCAAATTCATAGGCAAGCCTCCATATCCTTGTAGCCGGGTGACTTCTACACCCAGCAATTTTTGCTTTCCGACAGGTTCGGCTTTATCCGATCAAAAGTTTCAGTCGTTCCAGCTTTTCCTGTGCGTTCTCTTTGCGCAAACTGACCCCAATGCAGGAGATCGGAACGCACATTTCCAATAGGCGGTCATAGATGCGGGCATGGGCGGTATCCTGTGGGTATCGTATCTCGCCCAGCGTCAGGTTGGTGGTGACGATCAGTGGCTTCTGGCTGCGGTATCTGCTGTCCACGATGCTGTAGATCTGTTCCAGTGCGTACTCGGTACCACGCTCCATGCCGAAGTCGTCAATGATGAGCAGGGGATAGCGGCAGAGCCTGTCCACAACATCGTTCCGCCCGGAAAAGCTGCTGTTCAACTCGTTCAGGATTCGGGCGAAGTTTGTCATACGCACAGGCACCTCCTGCTCCATCAGAGCGTTTGCAATGCACCCGGCAAGGAAACTCTTGCCTGTGCCCACACCGCCCCAGAGGAGCAGCCCAAGGTTCTCTGCGCGCATGGTCTGCCATTGTTCCACATAGCAGCGTGCATCTCAAATCTTTTGACAGCTTGGAAAGCGGATAAACTACATAAATGCGCCCCTGTGCGTCCATCCAGTTGTTCTTTTGAGAAAGCGTAGCCCGGTCCAGCAGCAGAGTGTAGAGCAGCTTCGCTGTGTGGCTTGGGTCTGTGTCCAGCAGAAAGCGGGCATAAGGCAGATATTGCGGCAGTGGCATATTGGGTTTCAAGTAATCCGAAATGGAATTCACCTCCATTTTTACATCCGAATTAGTGCTAGACCGTTTGAGAGTTTTGGTTTCCATCATTGTTCAGACGATCTTTTACCGTCTGAAGATACCGACTGGCACGGTCGATAAAAATCAGCAGTTTCTCATTGTTCTTCGGTTCAGTAAGAATATCCGGATATTCACGAAAGCACATTTCCCACCGCCGGACAAAATCCTCCTGCGCTCCCTGAATCTCGCACATCATGGCTTCGCCATCTGCCAAGCGGCGAGGTGAATAGATGCTCTTGACGGCATCCTTGAGATTCTGCTTTTCTTCCTTGTTGAGTCCTTTCTTATGCCCCTGAATGTCTTGCTTGAAGGTCGTTATAAACTCATTGCCCTTTGAAGGCGAAGAATACGAATCCGTGATACTGGAATCCCGTTCGCCTTTAGGCTTACGAAGCTCTGCCACAACTTCGGGACGCTTTTCCTTTGGAACCTTTGCAATCGAGGAAATTTCACGATCGGTTGCCCGGATCTTTCCACTCAGGATTTCTTTCTGCGCTCCGGGTACTGCCTCCTCCGCAGCTTCCACACCTTTTGCAAATTGCTCTGCACGGTAAACATAACTTTCGGATGTTCCATGTTCCGCAGCGACCTTCGACCGTGAACCGTGCTTTGTGCGGTCTGGTTCATTTTGAACCAGACCACTTTCAGATGCCAAAGTATACTGATTGCCGTGAAACGATTTGATTTGCTTTTCCGCTTCTGCCTGCTTTCCGATCAGGAACTTTTTCTGTTCTGGGGTCAGGTTTCGCCGCCCAAGCTGATTTTTACAGATCCATACGAGTGCTTCATAACGGCTGGAAAATTCTTTTTCGATGACTTCAAATGGAATAAATGGATATTTCCGAAGAATTTGATAGCGTGTATGTCCATCCACAATATAGCCGTTCCACGTGATGATCGGATTCAGTACACGTTCTTCTTTTAGGATGTTCATTTCCAGTTGGTGGGTTTCCTCAAACGACGGAGGGTTGATTTGATTCTGGAACTCCGGATCGATTTTAAGCTGGCTCAGTTTTGTCATAGGCAAACCATCCTTTCTGAAATGAATAGAATATCATTGTTCTTACGCCGTTCTCTCTGTATGGTGTTCCTGCCCCTTTCCAGCGGCGTTTTCCGGCTCGTCCTCATAGGGTCTCTTCGCCGGGTATTCCATGCAGACGGTCATGTGATTTTCAAGGTTCGATGAAGGCTTGTAGAAAGCATATCACAATGAAGCAGAAATTTTTAGGAAGCATTCCTTCCGCTTTTTACATTCAAAACCGAAAGTGATAGTTCCGGTTTGATGCAATATTGAATGAATCAACGCCGATTTTCATAGAACAAATTTTTCTCCAAGAAAATTTGCTCATTCGGCATCAGCGAGGATACACGGTCAGCGCAATTTTTTGCTGAACATCGGGTTTGGGCGAAGCCCAACAAGTATTTTGAAGCTGGATTTGTAAAAAATCAGGTTCAAAACTTGCGAGGTGGTACCGGCTCGCCCTGCTTGCGGCGGTTGCAAATGCGAAAAATTTTTCTTGCAGAAAATAACCGTCCGCTTCAAGTTGAACTTGAAAACGGACGGTCCTGATTGCAAAATGATTTTCAAATTTGGAAAGCACGTTGAGAGGCTTCATAGCATCTGCAAGCAATGTGTCTGACTATACAAACACCATTTGCGTTGCAAAACGCTTGTTGGGAACACCCAAACCCTTGAACTGCACCGTGCCGATACAGGCTAGATGCTCTCGCAAACCTCACCCTAGCTTCTCCCACAGTGCATTCAATGCGGCAGCAGTATCCGCATCCATGCCCTCGTTCAGGCGGCGAGCAGCGTACCAGAGGGTAGAGCTTTCGCTCTGCACATTGGCAAGGGCGGTGTCTTGCAGCGGCAGAGCAAAATCTGCCACCGACAGAACGTCTCCGTCCTCCGGGTCGGTGCCGTCCAGCGTCTGGAAGCAGCCATACCGCTGCTCCATGGCGGCGGGGTCGTCCACGATAAACAGGGCGCTCTCGCACAGATAAAAATCAGAGTTCAGCTTGTCCTCGCTGGACTGCATCAGCCGCTGCAGGGCGGCATCCTGCGTTTCAAAATCCAGTGCCAGCCAGATGCCCTTTACTGTGACCTTCACCTTGCCATCGCCGTTCACGTCCCCGGCAAGGGCTTCCAGCTGGGTCTCCAGCTGGCTGAGAAAGGCAGTGTCCGGGTCGGTGCGGCTCACCACTGCCACAGTGTAGTCCGGCTGCACCTCGGTGACCCGGTTCCAGACAAAATACCCCACCGCCAGCAGGGCAGCAGCGATCAGCACCACATAATACCAGTGGTAGTGCCACCAGTTGGCACGCTGCTGCGCCGGGGTCAGGGGAGGGGGCGTTTCTTGGATCAGGTCTTCGGGTTTGATATCCCGTTCGTAGCGGTAGGATGCCATGGCTGTGTCCTCGTTTCATCTGTTTTTCTGCATCTATCATAGCACAAATTCCCGGGCAGCGGCAGACTGCCCGGGAATTTTTCATGCTTTATTTACACCCGTGTACGCAGGCACTTGAGGTCTGTGCCGGTTACGGCGTAGGCCCCGGTGCCAGCGGGCAGGAACAGGCTCTGCCCCTTGCGGATGGGCAGGCTTTCGCCGGTGGCGGTCTCGGTCAGGGTGCCTTTGCCTTCCAGCACCAGCAGGGAGGTAAAGGAGGTCTCGTCGCAGACCTCCTCAAAGCCACCCTCTACGGCATCCACCGTGAAGTAATCACACTGCGCCAGATGACCGTGGAAGTCCTGCGCTTTCGGCGGCTCCCGGCGGGTAACATCCAGCGCCTGCGGGATGTGCAGCTGCCGGGGCTTGCCATCTGCGCCCAGACGGCCGTAGTCGTAGATGCGGTAGGTGACGTTGGAGTTTTGCTGGATCTCTGCCACCACGATGCCCTTGCGGATGGCATGCAGCGTGCCGGAGGGGATGAAGAAGCAGTCCCCCTTGTGCACCGGCACAGCGTTCAGCACGTCGGTCAGGGTGTTATCCTGAATGCGGCGTTCAAACTCCTCCTTGCTGATCTCATGGGTGAAGCCGTAGTAGAGGGAGGCACCCGGCTCTGCTTCCAGCACATACCACATCTCGGTCTTGCCGTACTGGTGCTCGTGCTCCAAAGCGTATTCATTGGAGGGGTGCACCTGAATGGACAGGTCCTTTTTGGCATCAATGAGCTTGGCAAGTACGGGGAACTCACTGAACTTTTCGCAGTGGGTGCCAAGGCAGCCGGGATGCGTGTTGATGTACTGCTGGAAGGTGGAGCCGTCCGGCAGGTAGCTGGGGCCGTCCGGGTGGCAGGACAGCATCCACGCCTCGCTCAGGGGGTGTAATTCGCTCTGGATGCCGTACTCGGTGCGCAACTTTTCGCCGCCCCAGAGGTAGTCTTTGCAGCTGGGAGTAAGTTGAATCGTTTTCATTTTATATACCTCGAGTATGCCTGAAATTGAACACAAAAAAGGGTGCAAAAAAGCTGCCCCGTCCATTTTTCGGCGGGAACGAGGCAGCCAGTTTGCAGGGGATTATGCTTTCAACAGGGCAGAGGCAGCTTTGCCAAGGGTGTCGTTGATGGCATCGGCTGCTTCTTCGGTGGGAGCAACGGCAGAGAGATACACCTTGATCTTCGGCTCAGTGCCGGAGGGGCGTACCATCAGCTTGGCACCGCCCGCCAGACGGAACTCCAACACATTTGCCTTGGGCAGTCCGGTGCCGGCGGTGTTGTAGTCCACCACGCTTTCCACGGCCATGCCGCCGATGGCGGTGGGCGGGGTCTGCCGCAGCTGCTTCATGATGGCATCCATGGTGTGCATTCCGCTTTCGCCCTCAAAAGCGAAGCTGTGCAGGGCGTTGCGGTAGCAGCCAAACTCGGCGTACAGCTTGTTGATGGCATCCAGCAGGGTCATGCCCTGCTTTGCGTACCATGCAGCGGCTTCGCACACCAGCAGGGTGGCGTTGACGGCGTCCTTGTCCCGGACGTGAGCACCGGACAGGTAACCGTAGCTCTCCTCAAAGCCAAAGATGTAGCGGTCGGCTTCACCTGCGGCTTCCAGCAGACCGATCTGCTCGCCGATGAACTTGAAGCCGGTCAGGGTGCGGCGCAGCTCCACGCCGTACTTTGCCGCCACCGGGGTGGCCATATCGGTGGAGACGATGGTGGTCACAGCCACCGGATGCTCCGGCATGGTGCCCAGTGCCTTGCGGGTGCGGCAGATGTAGTCCAGCAGAATGATGCCCATCTCGTTGCCGGTGATGAGCCGGTAGCCGCCCTTGCCGTCCGGCACGGCGGTGCCGCAGCGGTCACAGTCCGGGTCGGTGCCCAGCAAAAGATCCGGGTGCACTTTGTCGCACAGCTCCAGACCCTTCTGCATGGCTTCCCGGATCTCCGGGTTCGGGTAGGGGCAGGTGGGGAAGTTGCCGTCCGGCTTTTCCTGCTCCGGTACCACGGTCACATGGGTGACACCCAGCTTTGCCAGCAGCTTTTTCACGCATTCCAGACCGGAGCCGTTCAGCGGAGTGTACACCAGCTTCAGATCGGCGGTGCCTGCACCATCGCCCACACGCTGGGCGTAGACGGCATCCACAAAGTCGTCCAGACATTTCTCGCTGCTGTATTCGATCTTGCCCTCGGCAAGGGCTGCGTCAAAGTCCGCAGGCTGTACGGCAAAGCAGTCTACTGCTTCAATGGCGGCAAGGATCTTTGCCGCCACCTCAAGGGTGATCTGGCAGCCGTCTGCGCCGTAGACCTTGTAGCCGTTGTACTTGGCGGGGTTGTGGCTGGCGGTGACGCACACGCCTGCGCCGCAGCCGTAGTACCGCACCGCCCAGCTCAGTGCCGGGGTGGGCTCCAGACGGGGGTAGATGTACGCCTTGATGCCGTTAGCAGCCAGAACAGCCGCCGTTTCTTTTGCGAACACATCGCTCTTGATGCGGCTGTCGTAGCCGATGGCTACCTTTTTGGGCAGGTCGGAGGCGTTCAGGTAGTTGGCAAGTCCTTGGGTTGCCTTGCGGATGTTGTAGACGTTCATCCGGTTGGTGCCTGCGCCGATGACACCCCGCAGACCGCCGGTGCCGAATTCCAGCTCCCGGTAAAAGCGGTCGGTGATGGCATCCTGGTCCCCTGCAATGCGGTTCAGTTCATCGGCAAGGTCGGCAGGCATCCCGGGCTGGGAAAGCCAGCGGTCATACTGCTGTTTTACTTTTTCTTCCATGAAATCACACTTTCTTCAAATAAAGACAGTTTCGGTGCAGACGATCATTGCACGCTGTCCTCCGTGTCAGGTTCTTCTTCCGGTTCCTCTTCCTTGCGCCCGGCTTTTTCCAGCTGAGCAAAGGCGGGGCGCATCAGGCTTGCCATGCCAAGGGCAGAACCTGCGCCGCCGATGAGCAGCCACAGGGGCAGCAGATAGACGAACCACGCAGGGGCGGCTTTTGCCAGCAGAGGAAACCACGCCAGAAAAGCCAGATTCCCCACAGTGGGCAGCAGGTTTGCAAGGGTCATGCGGCCGCTGTCCGTCAGCACCGGCAGAACGCCGGGATAGGTGAACCGTGCCAGCAGGGCAAAGCCCCAGCTGCCGCAGCAGCCTGCCAGCACCAGCAGCAGAAAGGACGCTGCCGCCAGAATGCCGGTGCTGGGGGTGTCCTGTGCGGTGGCGGTGCGCAGCCCGGTGAGGGCGGCAAAGCCTGCCAGCAAAAGCACCAGCCACAGGGCAGTAGATTGCTTGAAATCTCGCTTGAACGCCTTGAAAAAGTCGGTATGGACGGTGTAGTCCTCCTTTGCCGCCATCTTGTTCACCACCGTGAACAGCCCCAGGGTGGAGGCTCCGGCGGTGACGATGGGCAAACAGCACACCAGCCACAGAAGGTTGGCAAAAAGCAGATCGCCGATCTTCCCCATAGTGCGGTAGAAGGGGCTGTCGATGTTGGTCTTTTTCATGGCGTTTCCTTTCGGGCGGAGGTCTCAGAGGGGCGGTTTACTCGCCGATGCTCTTGAGGTACTCCAGATTTTTGTCGATGAGGGCGCACCGCTGCTTTACGCAGTCCACACTGCGCAGCGGGTCGGCGGGGGTGTTGAAGGCGAAGTCCAGCAGTTTGTCGATGGTGGTAGAAGCTACATGGAGACGGGTATCGCTGGCTGCATAATAAATATACACGCTTCCGTCATCGTCTGCAATCGCGCCGTTGGTGAACACCACGTTGGAAACATCGCCCACACGCTCCCAGTCCCGGGGAGCGATCAGGAAGCCGGAGGGCTCCGCGATCACCTTGCTGGGGTCGTCCAGTGCGGTGACGAATACATAAATAACGTACCGCAGCCCGGCGGCGGTATTCCGCACGCCGTGGGCAATGTGCAGCCAGCCCTTTTCGGTCTTGATGGGGGTGGCACCCTCGCCGTTCTTTGCCTCAGTGATGGTGTGGTAGCGGCGGGGGCTGGTGATGATCTCCTCGTCAATGACGGCGTGGGTGATGTCCTCGCACAGACCAAAGCCTACGCCGCCGCCGGAACCGGTGTCGATGAAGTCATCCATGGGGCGGGTGTAGAAGGCGTACTTGCCGTTGACGAACTCCGGCAGCAGATCCACATTGCGCTGCTGGGGGCTGCGCTTGGTGACAAGGTTCGGCAGACGCTCCCAAGTCCTGAGGTCTTTGGTGCGGACGATGCCTGCGGCAGCCACGGCAGCGGACAGGTCATTCACGCTGTTGTCCTTGCTCTCGGAGCAGAACACGCCGTAGATCCAGCCGTCCTCGTGCTGGGTCAGGCGCATATCGTAGACGTTGGTCTCCTCCGGGCAGGTGTCCGGCAGCAGGATGGGCTTTTCCCAGAAGTGGAAGCCCTCCACCGGGCTGTCACTTTCTGCTACGCCAAAGAAGCTCTTGCGGTCGTTGCCCTCGATGCGCGCCACAAGGTAATACTTGCCGTTCAGCTTGATGGCACCGGAGTTGAACACGGCGTTCACGCCCAGACGCTCCATAAAGTGGGGGTTCGTCTCCGGGTTGAGGTCGAACCGCCAGCTCAGCGGGATGGATTCACGGGTCAGCACCGGGTTTTCCCACCGGTCGTAGATGCCGTTGTAGAAATCGGTCTTTTTGTTTTTGCGGGCGAGGTAGGCATCCTGCAAAGCCTTCTGGCGCAGGTATTCGGGGTGGAGTTTAGACTGTGACATCGGGGTTCCTCCTTATCAGTTCCATGCACATTCTGCCGTTGTGGTAGGGGCACTTCCACGGCTCAAGGATGGGTTTGCGGCTGGACGGTTTTCCGTCTGCGTCCACCTCCCAGAACCATTCACTGCCGGGGCGTTTGTCCACCATCACGTTGCAGATGTAGTGGTAAATATCGGCGGCGGCATCGCGGTATTTTGCATCGCCGCTCTTGTTGTATTCGTTCACGAAGCCCAGCACGGACTCGGCCTGCACCCACCACACACGGGTGGTGTTCACCTTGCCCCGGTCGCACTCGTTGACCACCGAGTGGTCAATGTAAGCTTCCTTGTAGATGTGGGCGGCAAGGTCGGAGTTGATGGCGTGGATGCGCTTGGAAAGCGCTGCATCGCCCAGTAAATCGCAGCCCCAGTCGATGAGCCAGCTGGACTCGATATCGTGGCCGTAGCTGTACAAATCGATGATAGAGTTGTAGTGCTGGTCAAAGAACACCAGCTGCCGGTGCAGCTCCGGGCTGTAAATCTTGTGCTCGTAGATATCAAGGATGCGGCGCAGAGCCTTTTCCACCTCCGGGTCACGGCTTGCCTGATAAAGCCCGGCGTAACCCTCGAACACATGGAGCAGGGTGTTCATGGTCTTTGCCGCCATGACACCGTTTTCGGAGAGCTTTTCGTTGCTCTCCGGCTTCCAGTCGATGGTAAAGGCCTCCAGATAGCCCTCGCTGTCGGTGCAGTGCTGCTCGATGAGATGAAAGATCTTTTTTGCGTAGGTCAGCGCAACGGGGTCTTTGGTCAGCCGGTAGTAAGCGGAAAGGGCATAGATGGCAAAGCCCTGATTGTAGGTGTGCTTGGTGGTGTCCTGCGGCTTGCCGGTGTAATCGCAGCTCCAGTACACGCCGCCGTTTGCCTCGTCGTAGCAGTTTTTCAGGAAGAACTGGTAGGCGTGGCGGGCATCCTCGGCAAGGTCTGCCCGGCCGGTCAGCATGGCAGCCTCGGAGAAGAACCACAGAATGCGGCTGTTCAGGATGCAGCCCTTTTCGGCTTTTTTATCCAGCTTCAGGTCAAAATCCATGTAGCCGTAAAAACCGCCGTTTTCCTCGTCCCGCAGCCCTTTCCAGAAGGGAATGATGGTTTGCAGCAGCATTTCTTCTGCTGCCTGTTTGATGGAAGACATAATACAGAACTTCCTTTCTGTACAAAGTAAAAACCCTCTCGGTCACGGCTTGCGCCGTGCCAGCGCCCGGTAGGGGACGTAAAATCTCTTTTTGCAGAGATGGCGATGCGAAGCATTGACAGAGAGGGTTGCGCTTGACGCTTAGCGGATGCCCACCTCGTGATCGGTGGGGCCTGCGTTATCGTGAGTCTTGATGTAATCCACCACCTCGTCTACGGTGGTGAAGGCCAGACCGACATAGCTGTCGGCGCAGCCATAGTACAGAGCGATGCGGCCGGTGTCGGCATCCTGCAAGGTGGCGCAGGGGAAGCAGACGTTGGGCACGAAGCCACGCTCCTCATACCACTTTTCCGGGGTCAGCAGGAAGTTGCCGCAGCGGTACAGTACCTTGCTGGGTTCGTCCTTATCCAGAATGGCACCGCCGATGGAGTAGACGAAGCCATTGCAGGTGCCGGTAACGCCGTGGTAGAACAGCAGCCAGCCCTCGCTGGTCTCAATGGGGGCAGCACCGCCGCCGATCTTCACGCTCTCCCACCAGTTGGAGCCCTTGCTCATCACATGGCGGTGACGGCCCCAGAACTCCATATCCGGGCTCTGGCTCAGGAAGATGTCACCAAAGGGGGTGTGGCCGCTGTCAGACGGGCGGCTCAGCAGGGTGTACAGGCCGTTGATCTTCCGGGGGAACAGCACGGCGTTGCGGTTGAAGGGGATAAAGGGGTTCTCGATGCGGACAAAGGTCTTGAAGTCGGTGGTCTTGGCGATGCCGATGGACGCACCGTAGAAGTCCTGACACCAGATGATGTAGTAGGTGTCCTCCACCTTCACAAGACGGGGATCGTAGGCGTACACCGGCATAAACGGCTCGCCCTTTTCGTTGACGAAGGGAATCTTGTCCTTGTCAAAGTTCCAGTGGATGCCGTCCTCGCTGCGTCCCAGATAGATGTAGGGGATGCCGTCGATCTGCTCGCCACGGAACACGCCGATGAACTTGCCCTCGTAGGGCACCACGGCACTGTTGAAGATGCGTGCCACCCCTTCCACAGGGTTGCGGTCGATGATGGGGTTCTCGTTATACCGCCACACCGGGGCGGTAACATCGGCAGGTTTTTCCTGCCAGGGGATGTTGGGCAGTGCATCGCAGAACATTTTTACGTTGCTCATAAGATAAACTCCTGTAATAGAAGATTGTTTGTTTTCCTTCTGCTGTATTCTCCCGGCTCCTGCACAGAAACCGGGAGAAGCAGCAGATGATGAAGGAAAAATGTGGATGTCGCAATTTTAGCCTTTGACCGCACCGGCAGCCATGCCGCTGTAGATCTGATCCTGACACAGCAGGAACACGATAAGGGCGGGGATGATGGTGATGATGACACCGGCGCAGATGTAGTTGTACTGGTTGCCCATGGGGCCGGAGAACACATACAGCGAGGTAGCAACCACCTGATACTTGGTCTTATCCTGCAGATACAGGTTTGCCATGTAGTATTCGTTGTAGGTGGACACACCCTTCAGGATGGCGCTGGTGACGATGGCGGGCTTCAGCAGGGGCAGCAGGATCTTGAAGAACACACCAAAGTAGGTGCAGCCATCCAGAATGGCGCTTTCGTCCAGCGTGGAGGAAAGGTTCTCGAAGAACTGCAAAAAGATATAGATGGTGATAACGTCTGTGCCCATCATCAGGATGATGTAGCCGGGCATGGAGTTTACCAGATGCAGAGCGGTCATGATCTGGTACACCGTGACCTGCGAGGCAATGCCGGGGATCAGGGTGGCAATGGTGAACAGGTTGCGGATCAGCTTATTGCCGGGGAACTTGAACCGGTTCAGCACATAAGCCAGCATGGCGCTGATCATAATGCTGCCTGCCAGCACGCAGATCAGGATAATAAAGCTGTTGAGAAACGCCTTGCCCATGTTGGCCTTGTTCCATGCGATGATGAAGTTATCGAAGTTCAAAAAGTTCTTGGGCAGGGTGATGACGTTGGTGCTGGCATACTCTTCCTCCGTCTTAAAGGCGGTGAAGATACAGGACACGATGGGCACCAGTGCCACGAAAGCGGCAAAGATCAGCAGCACATACTTGCAGATATTAATGAGGATGCGCTTCATTTTGATTGCGTTCATACGTTCTGCCTCACTTTCACTTGGTTACGCCGCTGCTGCGGTTTTCCAGCCATTTTTCCACAGCCTTCTGGGCGTAGGTGACGATCACGATGAGCAGCAGCAGAACCACAGCCATGGCAGATGCAAGACCCACCTTCTGGTCGGTATGGGCGATCTTGTCCATGACCACGAAGTAGGTGGAGGTGTTGAAGCCGCCGCCGGTGACAACATAGGGCATCTCGAAGGCGGACAGTGCGCCGGACACCGAGATGATGAGGTTCAGCACCACGATGGTGCTGATGGAGGGCAGGATGATGTCCTTGAAGCGGTGCCATGCGTTGGCACCGTCGATCTCAGCAGCCTCGTACAGAACGGGGTCCACAGAAGCGATAGCACCGATGAACATGACGATGTTCTGGCCGATGTATTTCCAGATAGAGCAGGCCACCAGCACGACGTTGTTGATGGACTCATCCCGAAGCCAGAAGGGCAGCTTATCCACGTTGAAGCCCACCCAGCTCAGCAGGGTATCCAGCACAAAGCCGTGGGTGAAGAAGAACTTGAAGATGAAGCCCACCGAGATGCCGCAGATGAGGCAGGGAAAGTACAGTGCACCTCGGAAGAACTTGCTGCCCTTGCACTTGAAGCTCAGGATGGTGGCAAACAGTAGCGCCAGCGCCATCTGCACCACCGAACCTACCATGTAGTAAAGGCTCAGGCTCAGAGCGTGGAAGCAGTCTTTGCGGGTAAAGACCGAGATGTAGTTCTGCAGACCCACAAAGGTACGTCTGCCGATGTA
>ERZ507028.352-NODE-352-length-17839-cov-4.195906_pt1 | contig 17839 bp, 9 predicted proteins | sample MGYA00512875_ERZ507028 | MGnify/ENA metagenome assembly ERZ507028 | reverse complement strand
GAATCTCGTTGATTTCATCTAGCCGCTGTTCCAGTCCACTGATCTGCTGAATCTTTCCCTGCAATGCAGCCAGCACCACTTCTGCTAATTTACTTTCACTGATAAGGTGTGAAGAACAGCCCAGGCCGTTATGATTTGTGATGCAGTGCAGATAAACATACTTCTTTCCATTTTTTGATACAGTGCGCCGCACCATATTCTGTCCGCAGCCCCCGCACCGAACCATACCTGAAAAGAGATTGACTGTCTGCTGTCCTTTCGATGCACAGGTGTCCAGCTTCAAAACTTCCTGTACGGTGTCAAACAATTTCTGTGGAATGATGGCCTCGTGCATATTGGGAACTTTAATCCAGCCGGATTCTTCTACGTCACGGATTTTCTTAATCTTGTAATTGATTTTCTGCCGTTTACCCTGCACCATCGTTCCGGTGTAAACTTCATTTTTCAAAATCCGAAGCACCTGAATCGCCTGCCACTTTGCATGAGTTCCGGCCTTGAAGCCGCTGTGATAATTCAATCCGCACAGTCGTTTGTACTCACTGGGAGCCAGAACCCCCTCGCTGTTCAGCTGTTCCGCAATAACCTTTGCGCTCATGCCTTCCAATTTTCCGCGGTAGATAGAACGAACAATTTCTGCTGCGTACTCATCCACCACCAACCGGCTTTTGTTCCGTTCATCTTTGCAGTAACCGTACATTGCATATCCGCCGATGAACTCCCCTTTGCGCCGCTTAATGTCCAACTGGCTCCGAACCTTAATGGAAATGTCCCTGCAGTAGGAATCGTTCAGCAGATTCTTAAAGGGAACAACGATGCTGTCTGAATCACTGCTCTCGGTGTTCGCATTATCGTAATTATCATTGATGGCGATGAACCGAATTCCCATCATAGGAAAAATCTGTTCCAGATACTTTCCCATCTCAATGTAGTTACGGCCAAGTCGAGACAAGTCCTTGACTATGATGCAGTTGATTTTACCGGATTTGATGTCCTCCATCATCTGCGTAAAGCCTGGTCGCTCAAAATTGGTTCCCGTGTAACCATCATCTGCATATTCTCCTACCAAATGCAGTTCTGGTCGTTCTGCAACGAAATCCCGAATCAGTTCTCTCTGGTTTCCGATGCTGTTGCTTTCAGCCTTATCTCCGTCCTCGATGGACAATCTCAGATAGGCCGCTGCCCGTATGTCTTTATTCTTTTCCTTGTAAAAAAACAAAGCCATTAAACCTCCTGTCTCCACGCAATTTGCATGGTAAAATCCAGAAAGTCAATGGCTTTTGATTGCACATATTCACTTAACCCATCTGTATTTTACCAAGCTGTGACGCGAAAATCAAGCTGTAGCGCACAATTTTAAAAAATCTTTTTTTCAGTGTTTCCCCATACTCTGCAAGAGGCAGTCCCACAGTTCACTGCCTTCTGGTCGGAACGATTCATACACGGTGATGCCCTTGATAATGATTTTTCTGTGATAGTCTGGCTCCGTATGCTCCTGCTTTGGCCTTTCGTCAAATCGTTCTTTCTGCTTCATGGAAATCAATCCCCCTTTACTAATATGAATTCAGAAAGGCATCGGGGGATACAGTGTTTGAAAAAATTACAGAAAAATTTGAAAAGTGTATCCTGCATCGGGGCTTCGGATTCATATTTATAGAAGCATCTTTTTTGATGGGCCTGCGGAATACGGCAAAACGCTGGGGCTTTTCTCTCTTAGCGCAAGATTCGCCCATAGTAACTCAAAACTCACTTTCGTGATTTTTCGTTCCCGGCAATCTTGATGGGGATTCCGTTCCCCATTCCCACGGTACGCACAAAATCTCAGATTTTGTCTATCTGGCTCCACATGAATGTGTTCGCAGCCGAACGCCTACGGCTTATCGGGAGTTGCTTTGCAACTATAAAAGCGCAGGAGGATCACACTATGGCACGACCAAAAAAGGCAGAAAGCATCAGACGCACAAGCAATGTAATGGTTCGTTTCAGCAGCATTGAATATGAACTGGTGGCCGGATATGCAAAAGATGCTGGTTATCCCATCTCTACTTTTGTGCGCAAGCAGGCTCTATCTGAAAAAGTGACTGTCAACTACAACATCGTTGCCGATATTGGTGAAATTCAGAAGTTGACTGCTCAGGCTGCTGGCATCGGGAACAACCTCAACCAGATTGCGCGCTATTTCCACGGCGGCGGTCTGGCTTCGCGCGGAATGTTGGAAGAACTGAAAAAGTGCATTGCGGAAATCCGTGAACTGCGGCAGGAAATCGTTCAGCTTGGAGGTGCATATCGTGGCAATTCTAAAACACATCGCAAGTAAAAATGCCAATTATGGGAGTGCCCTCGACTATCTGAAATACCAGCATGATGAATTTCATCTGGTTCCTGTCCTTGATGAAAACGGGAACATGATGCTCCGGGAAGAATTTTATCTTGAGGGATTGAACTGTGATCCTGAAACATTCGACCTTGAATGCGAACTGTTGAACCAGGAGTATAACAAGAACAACACTTACGATGAAATCAAAAGCCACCATTACATCATCAGCCACGATCCGAAAGACAACACTGACCACAACCTGACTGGTGAGTGGGCGCAGGCCATCGGCATGGAATATGCAAAGGCCAATTTTCCGGGGCATCAGGCTTTGGTCTGTACTCACACCGATGGTAAAAACGGCACAGGCAACATTCACACCCATATTATAATCAACAGCCTGCGCAAATTTGATGTTGACCCGCAGCCATTCACCGAACGTCCTATCGACTGCAAGGCTGGCTACAAGCATCACCTTACCAAAGACTATTTGAAGCACTTACAGAAATCGTTGATGAACATTTGCCAGCGGGAGGGACTGCATCAAGTCGATCTGCTCTCCCCTGCTGCGGACAGAATCTCGCCGCAGGAGTATTACGCCAAACAGCGCGGTCAGCAAAATCTGGACATTGCCAACATGGAGCTTATGATTGAGGGCATCACTCCCATGCACACCACTTTTGAAACGGGCAAAGAAAAAATCCGCAACGCCATTTCGGACATTGCAGAACGTGCCACATCTTTTGAAGAATTTCAAAGACTGCTGAAAGCAGAGTACGGGATTTCAGTAAAAGACCATCGTGGACGATTCAGCTATCTTCCTGCTGACCGACAGAAGTATATCTCTGCCCGTGCGCTGGGTTCCAATTATGACCGCGACAAACTTCTCCGAATTCTTGCAGAAAATGCAAGGACTGCAGAGCAGAACAATCCTCATTGGGCAGTAGACGATCCTATGGCTATCCTGTTCATCAAGTCCGATCTGCGCCTTGTGGTTGACTTACAGACCTGTGTAAAAGCCCAGCAGAGCCGCGCTTATGCACAGAAAGTAAAAATTTCCAATCTGCAGCAGATGGCCCGAACCGTTGCCTATGTGCAGGAGCATGGATATGATTCTCGTGAGAAGCTTTCCGAAACTGCGGATGCCATCTATACCAAAATGGCAAAAGCGCGCGGCGATGCAAAGCTCACTGAAAGCAAGCTGCGAAAAACAAACGAGCAGATTCATTACCTTGGTCAGTATCTCTCCACAAAATCCATTTACGGAGAATTTCTAAAAGCTCCGAATAAGAAGATTTTCCGTCAAGCCCACTCGGACGAACTTGCCCAATATGAGGAAGCACTTCAAATTCTGAAGCAGCACTCGCCTGATGGGAAGTTTCCTACCATGAAAGACCTCCGGGCAGAAAAAGAGCAGCTTACGATTCAGAAGGACGCCCAATACGATACTTACCATTATTTCAAGGATTATCACAAAGAACTCCAGACCGTTTGTGCCAATGTAGACAGCATCCTCGGCACAGAACAAGAAGTGCAGCAGCACGAACAGCAGCACACGCGAAAATACGAACCGTCCCTCTAACCAGTTTTCAAAGTCACCTAGAAACAAAAAAATGACCAGCGTATCATGTGGTTCATTCCACACAATACGCTGGTTATTCGTTTCACTTACTGCTTGTACTGCAGCATACCATTTTTTAGTTCAATAAACTTTCCGTCAAAGATTTCCTGCAACACCTGCCTGCATGGTATCCGTTGCAATCTTCTGACCTCAGACGCTTCCATTACGCGGAAAGTGGTTTGGTGATGATCCTGATAAAATGCAATAAGTGATTCAATGTACGGCTCGGCATTGGCAAGTGTCCAGTTTAATTCCTCTTTTAAGCGTGAGAATACTGACACCAGACTGATGCACCGAACATCTTCAAAATTTGTGGCTCCATTCCGAGCATTTTTGTCATCGGAGCAGAACACATAAATCTGCTCGCCAAGCATCACCGACAAGACCTGCAATAACACAAACGACTTGATTTCCCCAAGATTATTTTTCTTGCCAACTTCTATATCGAGTCGTTCAAGCTCTTTCAAATAGTCCTCTCTCGATATTACCGTGTAATCAGCGTCTTCCAATGCCCGATAATGTTCCGAAAAGTAATCCTTAGAAAAGGCATCGCAGGCCAATTTTAACATCTGCGTATAAGTCGCACACGCCAGCGGCCCTCGTACAAGTGACAGGCTTTCAAGAATTTCCTGATCTGTGTAGCTTTTTATCTTTTGCGCACCAATCTTCTCGCTCAACCAGATTGGTGCATCAGCATTGTACCGATTAAGTTCCGTTACGATTTGTGCATGACAAAAGAACTCATACTCCGGCAATTCCATGACCCGATCAATCAAATGATTGCCACCATCATCTTGAACAGAGTGCGTTTTGGAAATGAAGTCAGTATCCAGCAGTGCGTATCTTTTCACTTCGATCTGACCTCCCTCAATCCAAGCCGTACTCTTTTTTCAGTTGAGTAAGGTAGGCCACATCTTCTTTTTCTCTGGATTCCGTCAGATACTCATGCTGTCTGTTGTACTCAACTTTCTCAAGGAGTGTGCCAAAAGATTCTGTTCCTTTTCCATCGAGCTGCCAGCGTTTTGCTTTACCTGTCAGCGATACTCTTTCCATTACGTCCGCAGAGCCTACCTCCAGCAGCTTTTCAGCCTGCTGATGAGATATGTTTCCGCTTTCAAACAAACGCAGTACAACTGCCTTATAGGGCATTGCAAACATATCCATAAGCATCAGGACAGAATCTACTGTAACCAAATCTTTATCAAGCCCATACAGCAGAATCTGCTCATGGAGCAGTTGATCCGGCATCAGAAGCAGACCTGCAAAGGCATTTGCTTCCAAATCCTCCTGCGTTCTTCCTGTTTCATCCCCTGTTGCCGAATCCAGCATAGAACCATTTTTTATATAGCTCTGGTCTGCATTTTCCACATAGCAGTAGATATGATATAGCTCATGCGCTGCAGCAAAAAACTGCTTACAAAGCGGAAGTGCTGTATTTACGCACACAAAAATCGTATCCTGCTTCAAAAAGGTCAATGCCCATAATTCATCATCATGGATCGGGTAACGAAGCAGTTCCAGCGCGATTTCTTTCTTTCTGGCATAGTTCTGTATGACAGCAAAGATATTGTCCTTGATAATAGAATTGCCGACATACTCTGCCGAGAACTGTCTGACGATGGATTGGATTTCATCAAATTTCTTGTTTTGGCTTACAAAGAGGCTATCTTCCAGAACATTGCTCATCACTTATCCTCCCATGGCTGCTCCATCCTTTTGCCATTCTCGCACACCCTAGTATGGAACAGAATCATATCGGACAGTTCATCTGCAAGCCGGATTCCCTTTCTTGCTTCCTCAGTTTTAACACGCCCCATAAACGCATGGATCACATTTGTGTCCATCGGCTTTTCCGGCATCTTCATCAGGGAATCCATCGACACATGAAGGTATTCAGAAATTTTATGAAGTTCAATCGCATTGATTGCTCTTGCACCATTCATGATTTTGCTCATTGTCTGCTTGGAGACTCCAATTCCTTCTGCCAGATCAACTTGCTTTTTGTTTTCTTTTTTCAGTTCAGCCTGAATGTTGTTTGCAATTATCATATTTACATCCAGCATATAATCGCCTCCTATTCTTGTACTTATATTATACGCTCTCTCGCCAAGAATATCAATCATTTGGAAACTATTTTTGAGTTTTATAATATTTTGTTTCCGTTTCGGTTACAAAATAAGAGTGGTGACTCTTTTTATGGAACCACCACTCTGCACTGTATCGGATTTTTAATTCTTCCGGCTTCTTTCCTGCTGCTGTTGCTGTTGGGGCTGACTTTTCTGTTTTCGCTCTTCCAGTTTGATGTGCAGGCGGTCAAGGACCGAAATCCGATTTCCGATGATACGCGGTTTCTTCGGATTATTGTTGACACAGCCATCAATCATGTTGTAATTCTGCTCTGTGCCGGATTCTTTGGCACGTTCTGCGGTGCCATTCTCCAAAAATTTCTGGTGATGCAGCAGTTCCGGCTTTTGTTCTCGCAAAAAAGTCTGTATTTTTGCAGTGACTTCTCCATTAAAGCGGTCGGCAGTCTGTGTCACAAATGCTCCACTCTCGTGAAGAATAATGCTGAGTGGCGGATTTTCTGTTTGCTCACTTTTCATCAGAACAAATCGTTGTCCCTCAACATTTACCTCATCTGATGCCAGCCATGTGCCGTTCTGCCCAGCCACCTGATAGCCGCCCTCATCAATAATTAAATATGCTCCACTCTGAGGTTTTGGAAAAAAGCCATTGAATTTTACCAGTTCTTCTTTGTCTACATAGTAAAATGTAGACTTTCCTGCCGCTGTGATTGCAATCACATCACTGACACCAAATTTTCTGATTTTGAATTTGTCGGGATTCAGGCTTTCCATGTTTTCACGAATTTTCGCTGGAACCAGCCCTTGCGACGCTTTGCCGCAATAGCTGATTTCATAATTGTCCGTAGTTATCATAAAGCCGTGTTCGATCTGATACGCATAACTGCGGCAACGGTATTCCCGATTTTTCTCAGCATCATTGATCTGGTAGATCATAAACATATCTGTTGCCATTATTTCTCTGCCACCTCTGTTTTCTTATTTGGTTCATCTGGCTTATACCATTCCAGTTCCAGCCCCTTGAACTGCTGCTCATTCAACCGCTGCATCTTTGGGATAGTCTGATGGACAAGCGCAGACATCTCTGCATCCTCTGCCACAAGCGGCTGGGCTTCCGTCAACACCTGAATCGTATCTTTGAGTGTCGGCTGCTCAAACATCGCCATCAGCATCAATTCCAGTTCATCAAAGCGTACATTGCTCATAACTCCATCCCTTTCTTTTTCGCTTTCTTCGGCTTATCCTGTTCCTGTGCAGGCTGCTCCTGCTTTTTTGCTTTCAGACTGCGGAGGGCATCCAGAACAGACTTTTTCGTATTGCCGCGTTCCTGCTCCTTACTCTGCTGCCGTGTCGCCATCAGCTTTTCCATATCAGAGATAGCCTGCTGCACCAGCTTATCATCCCTGAAGTAGTTGATGGAGTTGATGTTCTCGCGTTGCACTTTATCGTTCACGACCAACTCATACATTCCAACAAAGCCGCCATCTTCCTCGATGCAGAATCCAATGCACTTGTCGGCGTTCATCCGTTCAGACGGAATCTTGTCGTAGGCTTCCAAGGCTTCTTCCATGGTCAGATGGTCGTGGAACTCTCCCGCAAATGTAAACTCCAAACACTCCGCGACATAAAAGCTGAGCGTTTCTTCCGGCGCAGGTCTTTCTGCGGCGAGCTTTTCTTTCAAAACTTCTGCCTGCTGCTCTGCCACCATATCGGCCTGTTCCCGCAGTTCTGCCGCGTCCATGACCTTGCCCTGTGCTGCATCACAGCCAAACTCTGCCAACAGCTCCATCATAGCCTCCTGCACAGGCTTATCTCCATCCGTTTCAAGGATGCCGCCATCCCGCTCCGTGAAGTCCTTATTATATAAGGTATAGTCGAAACCGTCCTCACAGGTCTGGATATGGAAATAGGCATCCGGCAATTCGTAGGCCAGTTCCACATCCTGCACGGCTAACGCCCCCTGTAACGGCTGGACAACGTGGTTCTGGACATACGGGTTATTCCAGCCCGGAACCGTTTTATAGTCCACTACGATGGTGTCAATGCCGTTTTTGCACTGTAAAATATCCAGTGAACCCGGCAGCGGATCAGGATTCTTCTCCACCCCCAAGGCTTTCATGTAATGGTTTGGAAGTGCTTGATACTGCGACATTGCATCGTCGAGATTTCCAAACCGCTTAATTTCAAGCGGAACAGCCTGCCGGTTCTCGACCACATAGAATCGCTTTACAAATGGCTGTTCCAATTCCGTCTGCTTCTCCAATTTCTCTCGGTACATCGTCACAAAGCCATCCAGTACAGCCGAATGGCTGGTAACTACCCAATCTGCTCGAAATTTAATGATTCTCGCATTATTCTCTGGGGTGCCGACCTGCTCTGCCCATTCCTTATTGCTGTGAGAAAAGCGGCCATCATAGTTTTTGTAGCGCAAGGTATTCGCAAGAATGTACCCCACACGCTCCATACCATACTGCTTCACCACCTGATCAACTGCACCATCGCCAAGGTACATCCCATCATAATTGTCCGCAATCGCTTCATGGATTGCCTGCTTACACTCGCTGTTCAGCCGATAGGATGTACGGTACAAATCCACCTCGTCATTTTCTTTGGCATAGCTGAACGGCTCGTAGTAGACAGGCACATCCGAATAGTCCTGCGCGCTGTTGTCCGGCACAGGCACAGCCTTTTCAATGATCTCCGATACCACATCTTCTTTTTTCGGCATATTCCATTTTTCAGAAAGATACTCTTTTACCGCATCCAGAAATTCGTCATCGAAGCCGTTCCACAAATCCTCTGCCACCAGCTTGCCCTGCTCATTGACTGCAACGCAGGCCGCCATGTCACCGTGTTCCTCATGCTCCAGCAGAAAGAACTTCTCGCCACCAATCTCCGTTTCATCAACAGCATACCATGTGCCGAGATGCCCCTCGACTGCGATGTGGTCGGAATCACCGTGGATCAGACCACTTCTTTTCTGCTGCTGTTCCTCCATAAACTCTCGCACGGTCAACTCTGCGCCTGTGAAGTTCAGTCCTTCCTCGCCAAGTTCCAGCCGCCCCTCTGCGCCAAGGTCAAGTTCTTCGGCCATCAGAACAGATGCCGCATGGTTCACCAACACAGTTTTCTCCACTGTAATGGGCTGGCCTGGGTCATAGTCCGAACCGCGCAGATCATAGCGATATAAGCCCTCCGGCACATCTTCATCCCGCAGTCGGCCATTGCTGAAAAGACCCGGCTTGTCAAAGATTTCGATTTCTTGCAATGCTTCGTTCAAAAGATTTTCTTTCTGCAAATTCACATTCCTTTCCTTGAAAAATTCCGGCAGTTCAGCAAATCCAATACTGTCCACATAGTAGGCTTTGACCGTACTGCCATCATTGAGTACCACCACATCGCTGACCGACAGCGAATGCCCTGTAAAGTCTGCCGGGCGCTGGATATTGAACCGTTCATAAATGCCATCCAGCGTATCCTTTTCCGTAAGCAGCGCGGTATAGATCAGGTCATAATCTGCACGAGCAACCGTCATGCCTTTCGTCTGCACAAAATCTAGTCCCATGAAGCGGTAGTCGTGTTCCGGGTCACGGGCGGTGATCTGATAAATGCCGAACTGCTTTTTGCTGCCATACAGCAGCATATTTTCCTGTTCTGTCATATTTTTCTCTTGCTCCAAGTCCTTTGTTGCAATCTGCAAGGTATCACTTCCGCGCTCGATTTCCTCTCGCGCCGTGACAAGAATCGGCCACGGGCTGATGCGGACAAGATAAATTTGCTTACCTTCGTCATACAGCCGTAGAGCCTGTTCACGGTTTATCACTGTCAGCTGAAAGTCTGGACGCGCATACTCGTCCTCTGCATAATCTTCCCGCTGCTCCAACAGAATCGCATCCCATACGTCTGCCTTAATGCCGAAAATACCATCGTGCTGCTCGATTTCCTCCTGGCTTACATAATCACCTGCCGTGCCATCACGGAACAGCGGATAAATCCTCTCACCCAGCCGATGCCATTCCCGTGCGCCTTCTTTCGTCAGCGGCAGCACATCATCTTTCCGGTAGCCATAGTCGTGCATTTCCGAAAGGCCAATCATCCCATCCGGGAGATTTTCGATTTTCTCCTGCGCATCGTACATCAGGCGGTTGACTTCTTCTTTGTCGTCCTCGGCCAGTGCAGCCGTCAGACCGCTCACCAGTTCTTCCGTTGCTGCCCGATCATCCAGCTTAAAAGCAAAATTCACGATGAGATTTCGCTGCTCATCATCAAAAATTGTCTTTTTCTGCTCCTTGTCGGCAATCAGCTTTTCCGCATACTGCATTGCGGTCATGCGCTCTGCGCTCCTTTCTGCGATTGCCGCTTCCAGCTTTTCCAGAAAATCGGCTGCGGTCAATCGAATCGTATCCATCGAATCTTTCAGCTCCTTCATCTCCTTGCCGCTCGCCCAGCTTGCCACATACGGAAAAGAGTAATCGGACGTATCAATGCCCAGAGCCGAGCAGACCGTAAATGCAATGCTTTCGGCTTCGGTTTCTTTCGTGAGCCTGTCTTTTTCTTCCCCATGCTGTTTCATCAAATCGCTGTTATGCAGCATCGCATGAGCGACCTCGTGGATCATCGTCTTTATGGTCTGGCTCTCGCCCATGCCGACCTGAATGCAGATTTCTTTGTCTGCATCACTGTAATATCCTTTGGCATCCCCTTCGATCTCATCAAACCGCATCGGCACAGGCGATACCTGCTCGATTGCCGCCGTAAGCAGCGCATAATCTTTGACACTGGTCGTCAGTTCGTTCACTTCCAGCGACGGAATCGGTTCCCCATCCGTCTGCGATATATCAAAAACTGTCGTCAATCGGAACCTCGGAACTACATACTCCACACGTTCTATTTCCGGTTCACCGTTTTCGTTCAGCACAGCCAGGCCCGTATCCTTGTCGATTTTCTCGCGTTCTTCCACTTCCTTAATGGGAGCCGGAGCAATGATCTGGATGCCCTTCTCACCTTTTTTGACGTAACGGTTAAACTTGTTTTTCCATGCTCGGAATCCTGCCACCAGTGTGGCATCAGGCCGCTGCATAGCGATCAGCAGCGTGTTATTAAAACTGTAATTATGGAATTTTGCCATCGTGCGCAGATACGTCGCATACATTTCCGAAGTGAAAATGTCCTTTACGCCCTGCTCCAACCGTTCCGTGATTTCTTTCATCTGCTGTTTGCGGTCAACTGCCATGCAAGCCCTCCTTTTTCTTGACCCATCGTGTTTTCATCTGGTGCGGATACTGGTCTGTCTGTTTCGGTGCTTTTGCACCGTTCCATTCCAAGCCTCCGGCTCTGCCCTCACAGGTATACCCGGCAGCTTTCAGGGATGCTCCATTTTCCGTATCCAGAATGTAGGTGATAACTTTGTTGTAGCCCATGGCCCGTGCTGCACGATATGCCGCCGCATACAAAATACTGCAAGCGTTCGGCGTTCCATCCGTACACAGGCGGTTGACTTCCAGCGTGTAGCCATCGTCCAGCCTCCGCGCTACGGGCCTGCCGCAGATGGCAACGCCCACCAGAGCACCATCTTCCGATACGCCGATGGAGAACTTATGCCCTCGTGTCGGCTTATGGTGGCGGTGATACTGCTGCACAAACGCGTTTGCCGTTTTCAGATTGATCGGTGTTAATGTCAGCAAATGCCCTCCTTTTTCAAAAATACCCCGTTAGATTCCTTGCAGAGATCTAACGGGGTTATCCTATTTACAGTTCCATTTCGTGACTTTTTCGCTTCTGGGATTTCTGCGGTTCTGCGCTGCGCCCTGCCTGCTTTGCATGAAGCTGTGCCAGCACAGAGGGTTTCCGCACATTGTCCGCAGTGCGCTCTGCAACGCGGCCCGCATAGTTCACAGGTTGTCGCGGCCTGTCTGCCACTTCCGTTTCGGCTGCATCCTCATCCACGCCCAGCGCATCCTCATTGCCCTTTTCATCCATGTTGAGCAGAGAGTTCAGCTCCGCAAGGCGCGCAGATTTTTCGGCCAATTCTGCTTCCTGCGCAAAAGGACGTTTGGCTTCTTCCTTTGCCTGCGCCAACTGCTGTTCCAAGGTTTCCAGTCTGCGTTCCACCTGCGGCAATGCTCTCTCAATGCCTGCCAGCGCATTAGTAACACGCAGAATGTTGCCCTGCGGGTCTTTACCAACTTCCATAGAGTAGTTCCATGCACCCTTGATGGACAGGCGGAACACCTTATCGAAATTGTCAAACCGGGAGTGCAGTTCAAATGTGCCGTAGCTGCCGATTCTTCCCTCCGTACCAGCCGCTTTCAAAGCCTTACAAGCCTCGATAATGGCTGCACCTGCTTCCTTGCGTTCGCTGTACACCTTGCCGCTGATTTCCATAGAGAAGTGGTCTTTGTCCTGCGCCAGAAGTGGTTTTGCCGCATCCATGTCGATTTGCAGGGCTTCGATCTGACCCTTTGCCGCAGCGATTTCTCGCGGATAACGACGGGCAATATCCGATTCCAGACTATAAATCTGACTGGTGTGATTGGCTTTCAGCAGTTTCAGCTTGCTGACCTGAATATCCAGATCCATCTTTTCCTTGATGTAGGGATTTCCGGTTGCCAGTGCCTTGATTTCGGCATAGGACAGTGCGGTATCGTCCACATCATCGCAGGCACGGACAGGGGATTTGGAAGTCATGATCTGAGAAATGAACTTCTGCTTATTTTCCAGAATCTGCCACATGTACGAATCAAACGTATTTTCAGTGACGTAACGATAGATTTTTACCTGCTTATTCCGGTTTCCCTGCCGGAGAATACGTCCCTCCTGCTGTTCCAGGTCAGACGGCTTCCACGGACAATCCAGATGATGCAGGGCAATCAGCCGATCCTGAATATTGGTTCCTGCGCCAAGCTTCGGCGTAGACCCCATCAGGATACGCACCTGTCCGGCGCGCACCTTTGCAAACAGGTCTGCTTTTTTCGTTTCCGTATTGTACTCGTGAATGAACGCCACTTCCTCACGGGGAATACCTCTCGCCACCAGCTTCTCCCGCACATCGTCGTAGACGTTGAATGTGCCATCGGCTTTTGGTGTCGATAAATCGCAGAAAATCAACTGTGTTCCCTTATCCGCCGAAGATTCTTCCCAAACCTTGAACGCATTGTCCACGCAGCGATTGACCTTGCTTTCCGGCTCATCCGGCAGCATCTCGTTCATAAGCCGCTGGTCGAGTGCCAGTTTTCTTCCATCGTTGGTTATCTTCAGCATGTTATCGGACTTGGGATTCACGCTGCCGTTGCGTACAGCCTCGGCACGGTCTGCAAAGGAACTTACCATTTCTTCCTGTGTTTCGCTGGGTTTCAGCACTTCGTTGATGTATTCTGCTTGCGGCACAGGTAGGTTCAGCATATCCGCCGTCTGCACGTCTGCCGATTCCTTGAACAAGGAAATCAGTTCCGGCAGATTAAAGAACCGGGCAAAACGTGTTTTCGCACGGTAGCCGGTTCCTTCCGGGGAAAGCTCGATTGCTGTGACGGTTTCGCCAAAGGATGCCGCCCAATCATCGAAATGGCTTAGCCCCATCTTCTGCAGGGTGTCATACTGGAGATAACGCATAATGGTGTACAGCTCCACCATCGAATTGCTGACCGGGGTTCCGGTTGCAAAGGTCACGCCCTTGCCACCTGTCAGTTCGTCCACATACTGGCACTTTGCAAACATATCGCTGGACTTCTGTGCATCGGTCTGGGCGATACCCGCGATGTTCCGCATTTTTGTGTAGAGGAACATGTTTTTATAGAAATGCGACTCATCCACAAACAGACGGTCAACACCCAGTTCCTCAAATGTAACCACATCATCCTTTCTCGTCTGGTCGTTCAGCTTTTGCAGCTTTGCTTCCAGTGTTTTCTTTGTTTTTTCCATCTGCTTGACCGTAAAGCTGCGGCTGTCCTCTCTCTTGGCATCCGCCAGAGCCAGTGTAATATCGTCAATCTGACGCTCTACAATGGCTTTCTGTCGTTCCGGGGAAAGCGGTACACGCTCAAACTGCGAATGACCGATCACGATGGCATCGTAATCGCCGGTTGCGATACGGGAGCAGAACTGCTTTCGATTGCTGGGTTCAAAGTCCTTTTTCGTTGCCACCAGCACATTGGCATTGGGATAGAGTCGCAGGAAATCTGCGCCCCACTGCTCCGTGAGGTGGTTCGGCACCACATAGAGGTTTTTCTGCGACAGACCCAGTCTGCGGCTTTCCATGCCGGCAGCGATCATCTGGAAGGTCTTGCCTGCGCCCACACAATGCGCCAGCAGCGTATTGTTGCCATACAGAATGTGCGCTACGGCATTTTTCTGGTGCGGCATCAGGGAGATTTCCGGGGTCATTCCCTCAAAACGAATATGACTGCCATCGTACTCACGGGGACGAATCGCATTAAAAATCCGATTATAGGTCGCACACAAATCCTCCCGGCGGTCTAAATCCTTGAAAATCCACTGCTTGAACGCTTCCCGAATGGATTCCTGCGCCTGCTGTGCAAGCATGGTTTCCTGTTTGTTCAGCACACGATGGTCGCCATCCGCATCGTGAATCGTATCGTAGATTTTCGTATCGCGGAGGTTCAGGGCATCTTCCAACAGCTTATAGGCGTTGACCCGCATCGTACCGTAGGTGTTGGTAACAAGGGGATTACCACGATCCAGCGACTTGCCCGAAATGTTCCATGCACCTGAAATCTCGGAATAGGTTGCCTTAATGTCAATCCCGGCATAGTAGTTCGGTGTTTTGAACACTTCTCTCATAAACTGCGTGATATACTCCGGCTTCACCCAGTTCGCACCCAGCCGTACTTCGATTTCCGAAGCATCCAAATCCTTGGGCTGTACCCGTTTGAGGTAGTCCACATTGATCTGGTACTCTGCATGGTTCGCTGCAAAGGTTTCTGCCGTGGCCAGTTTTTCACGAACATTGCCGGACAGGTATTCGTCCGAGGTTTCCCATTCCTGCGTCACAGGGTTTCGGAAAATCGCACCTGCCAGTTCATCCGTGATCTCCTGTTCCGGTTTACCGCAGAGCTGCACCATAAACGGCACATCCACCTTTGCTTTCTCTCCAATGGAAAGTGCCAGGGCTTCACTTGGCGTATCCACCGAGGTAACAGGCTCCGGCTTGCGGATTGTACGCTTGGTGAAAATATCGGCCAACCGTTTGAGATTCTTCTCCTCATCCAGAATTTCCAGCGATGCCAGTAGGCAATAGCTGCTGTCCTGTCGGAATGCCCGCTTGTTGGCAGTGCTGTTGATAAGGCCATACTGTGCCTTAAATGCAGTGTACTGCTGTTTCAGTTCATTCTGCAAAAGCTGTACTTCCGCATCCGAACCATCATGCAGCTGACAATCCAACAGTTTCCGGGTGGTTTCCCGCAGCGCGATCATGCCCAGCACTCGCTCTGCAGTAACGGCAGGCAGTTCCACTTTGTTCATAAAGGAATTTTCGCGGTAGTAAATCTGCCCATCCACGTTCGTGAAGCTGAAATTCTTCACGCTGGGGTCTGCCGGGATGGGTTCTTCCTGCACATCCAGTTCATCGTCGGAGATTTCCGGCTCCGTGATGGTGGCATGGATGTTGCCGACCGCCTCTTTTAACTGCTTGGCAAGGTCTGCGCCTTCGATGGGCTTGACCGTAGTTTCCTGCTTGCCGTACTGGGTGCTTTCCGTGGTGATCTCGCCCAGTACCATTTCAGGATGCTGCGCAAAATACTGGTTGATGGAATACCCATCCGGCGTTTCGCCAAGGTCTACCCAGTCTGCCCGCTCCACCGCTGCACGGTCACGCTTTTGCAGGAACAGAATGTCAGCAACCACACCCGTATTGGCATTGCGCTGGAACGCATTGTTCGGCAGTCGAATCGCGCCGACCAGATCGGCACGGTTGGCAAGGTACTCACGGACAAAGGAATCCTTCTTATCCATCGTACCGCTGGACGTTACCACCGCCACCACACCGCCCGGACGCACAAGGTCAAGACTTTTGGCAATAAAGTAATCGTGGATCAGGAAATTGTGGCGGTCATACCGCTTATCCGGTACCTTGTAATTGCCGAAAGGTACGTTGCCCACAACACAGTCAAAAAAGCTATCCGGGAACTGCATTGTTTCAAAGCCCTGCACCGCAATCTTGTTTTTCTGGTACAACTGCTGTGCAATGCGGCCTGAAATGCTGTCCAGCTCCACACCGTACATCCGAATCTTCTCCATGTTATCCGGCACCAGGCCCATGAAATTACCGACACCGCAGGACGGTTCCAGCACATTGCCTTTGGACAATCCCATATTGCCCAGGGCTTCATACATTGCCTTGATGACCGTAGGGGAAGTGTAAAACGCATTCAGGGTACTGGCACGGGCTTCCTTATACTCATCTGCCGTGAGCAGGGACTGCAGTTCGGCATACTCTTTCGACCATTCCGCATTGCTTTCATCGAACGCCTGCGGAATACCGCCCCAGCCCACATACCGGGAAAGAATCTCCTGCTCCTCTGCAGTGGCCTGCCGCTGTTCTGCATCCAGTGTCTGCAGCACCCGGATAGCCTCCACGTTGGCTTTATACTTTGTTTTCGGCCCTCCTGCACCGAGATCATCGTCCGTAATGCGGAAGTTCATAGGCTCCTGTTTGGGCTGTGCAGGCTGTTCTGTTTCTGCTCCACTGTCCAGCGGAAGGTTGTGCTGGCGCCGTGCATGGTTGACCTCTGCCGGAGTCATAGGCTGCTGAATCAGCGGTTCAAGGGCTTCGTCTGCCGCCGCACGGCTGATGGCATCCGTTCGATTCTGCACATCCGCAATCAGCTGCATCTGTTCCGGAGGGAAGTCGGGATTCAGCAAATTTTCTAATTCGCCGCCTGCTTCTGCCACCGAATAGATTACATCCATCTGCTCCGGGGAAAAATCCTCGTAGGCCACGCCAGCGTTGTGCAGAGCAGTAAAGACCGTAATTTCCACCGCTTCTTCCATCGGCACATCTGCCTGTTCATACAGATGCCGAATGTACTCCAGCGGTTCCGTTCGGAAGATCGGATACCGGGCTTCTTTTGCAAGGGTCATATCCTGCAAACTGACCGTTCCATTTCCAAAGTCCACCGAATCCACACGGAACTCTCTATCGTCCAGTTCGATGATGGTATTAACTGGCAGATATTCCTCTCTGCGGAAGTATTTCGTTTGGGCATGGGTTCCATCTTCTTCCCGCCCGGACAGATAGACACTTTCCCCCTGCTTCCAGAGCTTCGTTGCCTGCGAAGCCCACTGTTCACGCGGAAAACCAGATACCTCAACTTTGCCGAGTGCAGTTTTCTTTTCCAACAGTTTGCTGCCAAGCAGTTCCGAAACGCGCTTTGCATCCTCGCCGTAGAACTCAAAGTTGCTGTACTGCTCATAGCCGACCAGAGCATCCGGGTAACGCTCTTTCAGCGCGTTATACTCGTTGGCGGCATCCAGTGGCAGGGGCTGCAAGGTCGGCTCAACGGTCTTTTCTTCCGCTGCATACGGAACCATAATGCCGCGTACCCACTGCGGAGCATCCATGCTATCCTGATACAGTGCAACAGCATCCCGTCTGTCCGTAATAACGTCCTGATAGGTGCGCTGGAAAATATCTTCCTGAATCCACTCTCCGAAGTGCGCCCATGTGTCAAATGCCTCAGAATAAGCGGCATTTTTCACCTCACTGGAAGCAAACAAATCCTCAATTTTCTCACGGATCAGATTTTCCGCTTCTTCCTCGGTGGTATCGCGGTCACGCAGCAACGGATAGATTTCGCTGCGCTCTACCTT
>ERZ507028.316-NODE-316-length-19104-cov-9.356817_pt1 | contig 19104 bp, 10 predicted proteins | sample MGYA00512875_ERZ507028 | MGnify/ENA metagenome assembly ERZ507028 | reverse complement strand
TGCACCGACTTCCTTTAACTTTTCCAAGAATCAGACATTTTTGATGGGAAGAACGATGGGAAGTGTGAGTTACCTGCAGATTCTTGCACCGGAGCTGACAGACCGGATGCTAGCAGACTTTCTGGATGTGGATGACAGCATCAATGTCAACATTCATATCCAGTCCATTGATCAGAGTTCAGCAATCAAAATGATCAAGAGCAAGATTTCAGATCTGGATAAGATGAAGATTGAAGAGCAGAAGCGTGCAGTACGTTCCGGTTATGATATGGACGTGCTTCCATCGGACCTTGTGACTTATGGAGAAGAGGCGAAGAACCTGTTGGAAGATCTGCAGTCCAGAAATGAGAGGATGTTCCTTGTAACGGTTCTGGTAATGAATACCGCAAAGAAGCGTCAGAAGTTGGATAACAATATTTTCCAGGTGCAGGGAATCGCACAGAAATATAACTGTTCTTTAAAACAGCTGGATTATCAGCAGGAAGCAGCACTCATGTCCTGTATTCCGCTGGGAGTCAATCGGATTGAAATTCAGAGAGGGCTTACCACATCTTCAACAGCGATCTTCGTGCCGTTTACGACACAGGAACTGTTTCAGGAAGGGGAAGCTCTTTATTATGGACTGAATGCATTATCCAACAACATGATCATGGTTGATCGGAAGCGTCTGAAGAACCCAAATGGACTGATTCTTGGTACGCCAGGTTCCGGTAAGTCTTTCTCAGCAAAGAGGGAAATTACAAACTGCTTTTTGATCACGGAAGACGATATCATTGTCTGTGATCCAGAAGCCGAATATTCGGCACTTGTGCAGGCACTGCATGGGCAGGTAGTTCGGGTTTCGCCAGTATCTGACCAGTATATCAATCCAATGGATCTGAACCTGAACTATTCCGAGGAAGATAATCCACTGTCACTGAAAGCAGATTTTATTCTGTCTTTGTGTGAGCTGATTGTTGGAGGAAAGAATGGACTGGAGCCGGTAGAAAAGACCATCATTGACCGCTGTGTACGGTTAGTATATCAGGAATATCTTGCCGATCCAGTGCCGGAGAAGATGCCAATCCTGGAGGATTTATATAATCTGTTGCGGAAACAGGAAGAGCCGGAAGCACAGCGTCTTGCAACTTCATTGGAGATTTATGTTACAGGCTCCCTGAATGTATTTAATCATCGCACAAATGTAGATATCAACAATCGTATCGTTTGTTTTGATATCAAAGAGCTTGGAAAACAGCTGAAAAAGATCGGGATGTTGATTGTGCAGGACCAGGTATGGAACCGAGTGACTATCAATCGTTCCGCTCATAAATCTACCCGTTACTATGTGGATGAATTCCATCTTCTATTAAAAGAAGAGCAGACAGCAGCTTACAGTGTGGAAATTTGGAAGAGGTTCCGTAAATGGGGAGGTATTCCAACTGGTGAACTGGTTTGTTACTTGTTAGTCGCTTAAAGTGCAAACTATCGCCGTTCTGACTGAAACCGGCAAGTAAGTCAGAAGTATCAATGCGGAAAAAAACGGGAAAGGGGTAGCGACCTAATCCGAGTGGAAGGCTATTCATAATAGAATAGCCACACGCAACGCATAGAGCTTGAACCTGCATAAGCAGAATATAACAGCTCCAAGAGGCCGCATTGCCAGCCGGTACGATATAATCGTGGTAAAAAGATATGCTATGCTGAGCGTGAAATGACACGCTGATGAAAATGGGCGAAAGCCCCAGAGAGGTGGATAAAAAGCCGCCTGATAATAACAATCAGATAACACAGAATATCAAAGATTTATTGGCTTCCAGGGAAATCGAGAATATTTTTGAAAACTCTGATTTCATTTATATGCTCAACCAGGCTTCCGGAGACAGGCAGATTCTGGCAAAACAGCTGAATATCTCACCAACTCAGCTGTCCTATGTAACCAACAGTAATGAGGGGGAAGGACTTCTGTTCTATGGAAATGTCATTATCCCATTTGTAGACAGATTCCCGAAGAATTCCCTCTATAAAATCATGACAACCCGCTTAGATGAGACTTCCGAAGCAGGTTAAATCAAAGGAGAAAACAATGTTACGAGCAATTTCATATGTATTAACTTTTAGTGGCGGTGCTGTTTTCGGCATCGCTTTTCTCTGCTTATTACAGGCAGGGAAAGGGTATCCGAAGAAGGAGGAGTAAGTAGTGGCAGAACAGAGAATGAAAGTCAGGGACAAGAAAGTCCAGAAGATGACCAAGGATGGTCTGGTGGAAGAGAACCTGACGGATAAATCTTCTGTTCGTGTCAGTAACCGTGCCAGTGATGTGCAGATGGGAATAAAACAAGGGGAAAAAGAAGTAAGCATTGTGGATAAGTCTCCCCGCCAGTCTGAACGGAGTGGGAAAAATATTCGTCCCTCTGTGCAAAAATCCAGAGATGCACCGGAACTGATACGGACAGAGAAGCAAAGTGAGGATTTTGGACAGTGTAGTAAACAGCAAAATAGAAAAAGAATCCGTGCTGAAGTCGGAAAAGAATCCAGACTTGCAGAAAAATCCGAAGCCGGACAGTCAGGGAGACTGAAAGAAAAACGTGCTGATCTATCAGAAAACAGAGGAGACAGCCGGAGAAATCAGACAGGTGGCAGCAAAAAGCCAAAACAAAAACAACGTTTGAAGTTTGCTTATGAGGAAACTGGTGCTTCTGTGAAAAATGACAAAGATATGGAGAAATTGAACCAGATGGATACGGATGGAGTCAATTTCCGCCATCAGAAACAGAAAGAAAAAGCCAAAAAGTTTTCTTATGAAGAAGCAAGAAAGAAAAAGGAAGCAAAGCAGCATTCCAAGAAAGCACAGGTCTATCAGGCAAATGAAGGGGAAGCTCCTGGAAAGAAGAAATCCCGCTTGAAGTTTGGAGAAGGGGAATCTGTGAAAACTGAAAAAACTTCTGTTGTCAAGAAAGCAGGAAGTGCAACTTCCGCAGCATTGCACCGTGAGATTAGCAAAAATGAAGACGATAATGCGGCGGTAGAAGGTGCCCATAAGTTAGAAGAAAGCGGTGAAGGTGTTTACCGGCTGGAACAGAGAAGTGCCAGACGCAGGAAACAGTGGGCATCCAGAAAAAGAAGCAGACTTGAAAGACAGGAAGAGAAACAGGCACAGGCTGCATCCCATCAGGAGCAGAAGAAGCTGAAAAAACAGATTCAGAAGCAACAGATCAAACGGGATTATGCCAAAGCGAAGCGAAGTGAACAGACAGTAGGAACAGCTACAAAAGGTACGATTGATTATATCAAGAAGATTGGCGGCAAAGTCACCAACTTCTTTAAAGAAAACCGGAAGGTGTATATCAGTGTAGCAGTTCTGATCGGATTGATGTTTCTGATCATAACGAATGTCACGTCTTGCTCTGCAGTGTTTTTACAAAATGTGATCACTTATACCGGAACCAGTTATCTGTCATCGGATCAGGCAATCCGGGAAGCGGAACTGTATTACACACAGCTGGAAGCTAATCTGCAGGAGCGGATCAACAACATGGAATCGGAAGAACCGGGACATGAGGAATACCGATATAACATCGGACCTATTGAGCATGATCCGTTTATCCTGATCAGTTATCTGTCAGCAAAGTATGAAGAATTTACCTTTGAACAGGTCAAGCCGGAGCTGGATGCCTTGTTTGCAGAGCAATATCATCTGACTACTGAAGCAGTCAATGAGACTGTAACGGAGACAGCAACAGTAAGAGTTGGAGAATCTTTGGGACAGGTTGTTACCAGTGGATATTGTAACTGTCCAATCTGTTGTGGTATTTGGAGCGGAGGACCGACTGCCAGTGGAGCATATCCAACTGCCAATCATACCTTAGCAGTAGATGCTTCCAATCCGTTTGTTCCAATGGGAACAAAAGTGGTAATGAATGGTGTCGAATATACGGTAGAAGATACCGGAGCTTTCGCAAGATACGGTGTACAATTTGATGTCTATTATGACAGTCATGCGGCAGCATCTGCACATGGACATCAGACATGGGAATGTTATCTTGCAGATGATAACGGAAGCAATGAAGTAGAAGTGACCAGAACCAGAGATGTGGACACGCTGAATGTAACATTGACCAGTGGAAACCTAATGTCTATCTGTCAGGAAAGGCTTGGATTCTTCCAGAAAGAACTGTTCAGTGCCTATAACGATACGAAAGGTAATTTACAGATGTTTACGACACCGGTTGATTTTAACTGGTATTCCAGTGTGACCAGCTATTATGGATACAGGATTCATCCAATATCAGGAGCAAATCAGCTTCATAATGGTATGGATATCGGAGCACCGGAAGGGACAAAAGTAATGGCAGGGCTGACCGGAACAGTTACAACTTCTGCTTATAACGACAGCTATGGCAATTATGTTGTAATCAAGGACAGTAAAGGTTATGAACTGCGGTATGCACATTTAAGCAGCCGGAGTGTATCTGCAGGAGCATCCGTCACGAAAGGTGATGAGATAGGTCTTGTAGGAAATACTGGAAATTCTACAGGAAGCCATCTTCACATTGAACTTCTGAAAAATGGAGAGCGGTTAAACCCGATCTTTTATCTGGAAACAGGAGAAGGGGCAGGCTTTGGTAGCAATGAATATACCAGTGAGGCAGCACAGCGTTTGTTAAATGAAGCAGCGAGATATCTTGGGACACCGTATGTATGGGGCGGATACTCTCCTAGTGGATTTGACTGTTCTGGATTTGTAAGTTACTGCCTGGTTCATTCTGGGGTTAGAAACACCGGAAGGTTGACAGCACAGGGATTGTACAACATTTGTACACCTGTATCACAGTCAGATGCACAGCCGGGAGATCTGATCTTCTTTACAGGAACCTACGATGCAGGAGAACCAGTAACGCATATCGGAATCTATGTAGGCAATGGTCAGATGATCCATTGTGGACATCCGGTGCAGTATACGTCCATCAATTCCCCATACTGGCAGAGCCATTTCTATGGATTTGGACGATGGTAAGAAAAAAGGGCGGCTGCATCAGCCGTCCGGAAAGGAGAAGCGATGAAAAGTCTTGAAAAAGCAACGGCAGATTATGAGAAAGCCAAAGAGAAAATGGAAGCCTCCAAAGCCAGATATGAAGCAGATTTAAAGCGGTTCAAGGCTGCGGAGATTGCAAAAACAGAAGCGGAAAATCTGGAAATTGTAAAAATTATCCGTGCGATGGATATGAGCATTCCAGAGCTGGAAGCTTTCAAAAAGAGAATGAAAAATGAACTGCCCGGCAGGGTAGAAATACAGAAGGAGGAAACAAAAGCCGATGATGAATCTGGAAAAAATGAAACAGAAGAAGAGAACAATTACTAAAAGCAGGGTAAAAAAGAGCTTGCTTGCAGCAACGACATTTCTTTGCCTGACAACACCTTTGCTCCAGACACAGACTGCTTATGCAGCTGAGAATACCACACCTGCAATCACGATCGAGAAACCGGATGGCTGGAAACAGGGAGAAACAACCATTGCTGTTACGGTAGATGCCAGCCATATGCCGGAAGGTTTCTCAATAGCAAAAATTGAAGCAAAAGCAGGAAAAGATGGGAGCTGGCAGGATGTAACCGGAAGCGGAAGTATCACGATCACTGGAAACCAGACAGTGTATGTGCGTGTGACAGATGGTGAGGGGAAGGTCTATGAGCAGAATCGCTCTATTAAGTGTTATGACACAGAAAAGCCTACGCTTTCTGCATCTCTGACAGATGGTGTACTGACGATTCAGGGAAATGATACCGTTTCCGGCATTACTTCTGTGACAGTTAATGGCACCACTTATACAGATCTGAAGGATGGAATGCTGAGAGTGCAACTGACACAGAAAGATTTTACAACAAAACAGATTGAAATCACGGTAACGGATGGTGCCGGAAATACTTCTGAAAAGTATGTGTTGCAGAATCCTTATTATGAATGGGCAAAGAAGCAGGCAGAGAAACAGAAAACTTCCGGTGACAGCAATGGTGCGATGGCAACCACGACCAGTGCAGATGCAACTGGGACTGAGAAAACAACGACTTCACCACTTCCGCAGGATGCACAGGCTTCTGAGCCAACAGATGCAAAAGGAACCGTGGATGATCGGACAGTGACAGGTATTGAGGAACAGCTTAATAAAGAAGGCGAGACAGCAGATTCTGTTACCAAAACAGCTACGGAAGGCACAAAAGAGTTTTATACCATTTCAACTAAGAGTGGCAAGATTTTCTATCTGATTATTGACAATTCAAAATCTCAGGATAATGTGTATTTTCTTACCGAAGTTAGTGAAAAAGATCTGATGAACTTTACACTTTCTGATTCGGTGACACTTCCGGAAGTAGATACGGTTTATGCAGAACCAGAGAAAAAAGCAGAGGAAGAAAAGCCGGAAACGACAGAGTCAGCCGAGAAAGATAAGGTAGAGGATGATATTCAGATGCCTGAAGATAAAAGTCCATTTGGAACGTATCTTTGGATTGCACTGGTTGCAGTCGGAGCTGCGGCAGGAGGATATTACTTCAAAGTCTATAAACCAAAACATGAATATGATGACGAGGATGAGATGGAAGAGGATGAAGATGAATCCGAAGATTCAGAGTCAGAAAAACGGGAAGTAGATGATGCAGATGAGCAGGAAGAAAGTACAGAACCGGAAATCCTGAGAGATGAAGATTTTGACGATAATGTGCTGGAAGATGAAGAAGAGGAGGAAGGGCGATGATTGAGTGCAGAATAAGAAATATCAGATTATATACGCCGATCCACCTTGGCAGTATAAAAGGAAAGCGGGTCAGGGAATTGCTTCAGATCATTACCCGACCATGAGTTTACAGGAAATTTGCAATCTTCCAGTAGGGAACTTAGCGGATAAAAATTGTGCTTTATTTCTCTGGGTCACTTTTCCGCAGCTGAGAGAAGGGTTAAGCGTGATTCAAGCATGGGGATTTCAGTATAAGACAGTAGCGTTTGTGTGGGTAAAGCAGAATAAAAAAGCAGATACTTTGTTTCTGGGGTTAGGTCACTGGACAAGAAGTAATGCTGAAATATGTTTGCTTGCTACTAGAGGAACGATTCGACGCAAGTCAGCCTATGTGCGTCAGATTATATTATCTCATATTGAAAAACACAGCAAGAAACCAGATGAGGCAAGGGATAGAATTGTTGAGCTTATTGGTGATGTACCAAGAATAGAATTGTTTGCACGACAGGCAACACCGGGGTGGGATGTCTGGGGAAATGAAATACAGTCAGATATAGAAATGAAAGATGAGGAAGAAATAGAATGAAAGCATTAGTGATTGCAGAAAAGCCATCGGTTGCGATGGCACTGGCTTCCGTGCTTGGAGCCAGAACAAGAAAAGATGGCTACGTGGAGGGAAACGGTTATATCGTTTCCTGGTGCGTAGGACATCTGGTGGGATTATGCGATGCATCGGAATACGATGAAAAATATAAAAAATGGAGATATGAGGATCTGCCGATTGTGCCGGAATGTTGGAAACACAAGATTTTGGAGGGCACAAAGAAGCAGTTCGGAATCTTAAAGAAACTGATGAGAGATTCCAAAGTAGATGAGGTGATCTGTGCTACTGATGCAGGACGTGAAGGTGAGTTAATCTTTCGTTTGGTGTATGAGCAGGCAGGATGCAGAAAGCCGATGAAGCGGCTCTGGATCTCATCTATGGAAGAACAGGCAATTAAAGATGGATTTGCGTCATTAAAAGACGGTTCGTGTTATGACAGTCTCTACCAGTCAGCACTTTGCAGGGCAAAGGCAGACTGGCTGGTGGGAATCAATGCGAGCCGTCTTTTTTCTGTTCTGTATAACCAGAATCTGAAAGTTGGAAGAGTACAGACACCAACACTTGCCATGATCGTGGATCGAAATCAGAAGATCAAGGAATTTACCAAAGAAAAATATTATATGGCTCATATCAAGTTTGATGATATGGATGCAGTCACGGAGCATTTTCAGAAAAAAGAGGATGCAGATAAAGTGGCTGCGGATTGTGCGGAGCGTATGTGTGAAGTAGAGAAGGACGATGTGAAGGAGAAAACAGTTCGTCCACCGAAGCTCTATGATCTGACAACCTTACAGAGGGAAGCCAACCGAATGTTTGGTTATACCGCACAGCAGACGCTGGATGCCGTGCAGGAGATGTATGAGCAGAAGCTTGTTACTTATCCGAGAACAGACAGCCAGTATCTGACAGATGAGATGGGAGAAAGCACAGAAACTCTGATTCAGATGTTGCTTGGGAAAATGCCCTATGCCGAAGGGCTGGAATATCAGCCGGACGTGAGTAAGGTATTAAATTCAAAGAAAGTATCTGATCACCATGCAATTATCCCGACCATGGAAGTAGCAAAGGCAGATATAGGTAAACTGAAAGAACGAAACTGCAAGATTTTGTATCTGATCAGTGCCAGGGTACTGACAGCAACCGCAGATCCTTATATTTATGAAAGTCATAAATGCCAGATTACCTGTAATTATCATACGTTTTATCTCACGGCAAAGAAAACAAAGCAGGAAGGATTCAAGGCAATCGAAAATAAATTGAAACAGTTCTTTGGCGTAAAGATTGAGAAAGAAGAGCCGGAGCTGGATATCTGGGCTGGCAAGCATTACGGTCCTTGTGATTCTTTTGTATCGGAGCATTTTACACAGCCACCGAAACAGTACACAGAAGATACCCTGCTTTCTGCTATGGAACGTGCAGGAAATGAAGAACTGACCGAAGATACAGAGAAGAAAGGACTTGGTACTCCGGCAACAAGGGCAGCAATCATTGAAAAACTGATTCAGTCTGGCTTTGTGAAAAGAGAAAAGAAAAATCTGGTACCGACAGATGATGGCAATGTACTGATTACGGTTCTGCCGGATGAGATTAAATCTCCGAAGATGACAGCAGAGTGGGAAATGGCATTGAATCACATTGCCCAGAATACAGAGACAGCAGATGAATTCCTAAATGGGATTACAGAGCTGATGCAGGAACTGGTTGCCAGATATCAGGGGATTTCAGAAGAGAAGAAAAATCAGTTTCAGGGAAAAGCAAAAGGAGAAGTCATTGGCAAATGTCCCCGTTGTGGAGCTGATGTCCGAGAAGGAAAAGTAAACTTTTACTGTTCTGACCGGAATTGTGCTTTTACCTTGTGGAAGAATGATAAATTCCTTGCAAGCCAGGGGAAAAAGATGGATAAGACGACAGCAAAGAAGTTCCTGTCTAAAGGAAAAATCCATTATAAGGATCTGGTATCCAGAAAAACAGGGAGACAGTATGAAGCAACTGTGGAAATGGTTGATCCCGGCGAGGGAAATGTGCAGTTCAATCTGAGTTTTCCGCAACGATAAGCAGTGTATTGCAGGCAGTCTAAGGACTGTCTGTTTTAATACAAATATTATGAAAGAGAGGACCTTAGCATGAAGAAAAAAGGTAATTTTAGAAAAGTAGTATCTGGCTTGCTGGCAGGCATGACAATGCTTAGTACAGTGTTATCTCCGATGACTGCATATGCAGCGGAGATCCAGCCAGAGGAAAAACCTCCACTTTATGAGGAAGTGAAAGACCTTCTGGATGAAGATGAGGTGGTGACTGCCAAAGATTATGAAATTGAAACAGGCAGTGTTTTTGATGTGAAATCAGATTACACGGGACTGGAAATCAAGGATGATAACAAGGTCAAAGTCACATTTGAGGAAGCAAAGAATGACAAGAATGAGGATTTTACGACAGATCATGTGGACACTTACAAAGCGGTCTATTATGTGGAACCGGTAAATCAGGAGCATCCGAAGTACCAGATCAGCCGAAAACTGATTGTGCGTGATAAAGAAACAGAAGTACAGACAGAGGCGGCAGGGAGTGAAGCAGTGACTGAGTCCGAAATAGCTGGCAGTGAACAGCAGACAGAAGAAGCGGAGGAGTCAGAATCAGACTCGGAGATTACCGATATTGGCGCTGATGAATTTGATGATTTGGTAGAGCAGGCACAGAATCAGGATACCTATGATGAAGAATCAGGGTTAGAGCTTCATGATGTTTTGGAACAGGCAGGAGACGAAGGTGTGGATCTTGATTCTATGGAAGAAGGAGAGATTGCAACATTTGAAGCAGTTTCGGCTTATTCAGCAAGAAGTACACAGCAGGTAACAATCGAAAAAGGACCTCTGTATAGATATGCAGATTATAATCTTGGAACCTATCTGACAGAGCCGTACTATATCAGCTACGGAAGCGTCAGAGCAACTGCGTATTGTGTACAGCCAGCAAAACCTGGACCAGGATCTGGAAATTATACAATCACAAAGATTGGGGACAATCAGGCGTTAGCAAAAGTGTGTTATTACGGTACAGATGCCGCAGGGAGCGAAAGCTTTTTTGCGAATAAACACACGGATTTCTCAGAAGGAAAAAGATTCATCATTATTCACATGGCTGCATCTTATGCCAATGGAAGCAGTGATGCATTCTATGGAACAAATGCTACAGGCGAGGCTTTGGCAAAAGAACTCTATAATTATTGTGTGAATAAGCCGGAAATACCAGATGTAGCGATGTCATTTTCCAAACCGAATGTAAAAGCTTATGTAGATGGAAATGTTCAGAGAACGGAGAACATTCAGTTCAACGCATCTTCCCAGCAGAAAATTACAATGGACTTACCAAAGGGAGTAAAGCTCCATAATGTATCTACTGGAAATGTAAGTGCGGCAGGTGCAAGCGTAACAATTGGAGGAGGAACCACGTTTTATCTTTCAGCGCCTCTGACACAGACAAAAGATGTAAGTGCTACTTTTTCTACAAAGATGAAGGGAAGTATTACAAAAGATTATTTAGCATATAAATTGACTACGAATGCAAGTGTTCAGGATCTGGCATTTGTATTTGGAGAAGGTGTTGCTGATGAAAAATATGTAAGCTTAAAGGTGTCCTGGATTGAACAGGCTACGATCGAAATCGTAAAGAAAGACGATACAGCGGATGTCAATCTTGCAGGTGCAGTATTCGGTGTATACAGCGATGAGGCTTGTACAAAGCTGATCACTCAGATGCCGGCAACAGATAAGAATGGAAAATCTTCTGTTACGATCATCAAGACACAGGATACTGTTTATCTGAAAGAGATCACAGCACCACAGGGATATGTAGTAAATGCAACGGCAACAAATGTAAAACTGGTAGCAAGTAAGACCTCAGCTGTAACCGTGGAAAATAAGGAACAGCTGGCAGAGCTTACCATTTACAAAGAAGGACAGGTTCTGACCGGAGCAGATGTCAGTGAAAATGGAACGGTATTTCAGTATGAAAACCGCAGACAGAAAAATGCAGTGTATAACGTGTATGCCGGGGCAGATATCGTAACAGCTTATGGCACAAAAGTGTACAGCAAAGGTGACCTTGTAAAAGAAAACCTGACAACAGGTGAGAATGGTTCTGTCACACTGAAAAACCTGCATCTTGGAACCTACGTGGTAAAAGAAACAAAAGCACCGGACTCTTTCTATAACGGCAGCGAAGAAAAGTCAGTGACTCTAACTTATGCTGGTCAGAACAAAGAAGTTGTATTTGCAGATGTGACTTTTAACAACGAGAGACAGAAAGCAGATGTTTCCGTAGTAAAACAGGATAAAGACACCAAGAAACCACTGAAAGGCGGTATTTTTGCTCTGTATGCATCCGATGATATCAGAAATGCAGACGGAAGCGTTGTTGTGAAAAAAGGAACGCTGATTGAGAAAGTAACTACTGGCGCAGACGGAACTGCAAAATTTACAGCAGATCTTCCGATTGGATATTCCTATTCTGTAAAAGAAGATCAGGCGCCGGAAGGCTATGTAAGAAATACAGAAGATGTGTATACGTTCAAGTTTTCTTACACCAATGATAAAGAAGCAACCGTATCATTTGCCCATACCTTCAGCAATGACCGTGTGACAGCAAAGATCAATTTATTCAAAGTTGATAAAGAAACAGGAAAAGCAGTACCACAGGGAGATGCCACACTGAAAGGTGCAGTTTATGGTCTGTATGCCCGTGAAGATATCGTGCATCCGGATGGAGCAACTGGAACTATTTATAAAGCAGGAGAACAGGTAGCTTCTCTTACAACAGATGACAAAGGACAGTCTTCTGTAAATGGCTTATATCTTGGCAAATATTATATCAAAGAAATCACACCGCCGACCGGATACCTGGCAGATACAGAAGAGCATGATCTTGTGTGCAGTTATGAAGGAGATATGACAGCAGAAGTGAAAAGAGAGTGCACTTCCAGTGAGCAGGTCATCAAGCAGCCATTCCAGATCATCAAAGCAGCCAACAATGGAAAGACCGATGCAGATCTGTTATCCGGAGCTGGATTTACAGTTTATCTGAAATCTTCCCTTACAAAGAAAGCAGATGGAAGCTATGATTTTGATTCTGCCAAACCAGTAGTGAGCGGAGAAAATGGAGCAACTGAGATTTTCACAGATGAAAAAGGGTATGCCTGTAGTATTCCATTACCATTTGGAAGCTATATCGTGCGTGAAACTACAACACCGCACAATTATAAGCCAGTCGATGATTTTGAAGTGAATATCACAGAGCACCATCCAAATGAGCCGCAGATCTGGCGAGTGCTTCTGGATGAAGAGTTTAAGGCAAAACTGAAAATCGTGAAAAAAGACGATGAAACAAAGAAATCCGTATTGATTGCCGGAACAGAATTTAAGGTATATGACCTGGACAACAAAAAGTATGTGGAACAGGTAACAACTTACCCAGTGACAACCACTCACAAGTCCTATTTTACGGACAGCCAGGGATATCTGATCATGCCGAAGAATCTGAAGATCGGACATTACCGGATTGAGGAAGTCAACGCACCGGAAGGGTACACAATCAACAAGAACTATGTAGAGATTGCGGTGGATGCAAACACAGCATACCAGATGGATTCTGAGAGCGGAGATGCCATTATTACGGTAGATTACGAGAACCATCCGGTAAAAGGAAAGCTGACGATTTATAAAAAAGGTGAGATGCTGACCGGATTTAAGAAAGATTTTGTTTATGAAGAAAGATACCTGAAGGGTGCAGAATTTAATGTCTATGCAGCTGAAAATATCTATACACCGGATTATCAGAAAGACGAAAACGAAAACAGACAGCTGATCTATGCAAAAGATGCACTGGTAACAACGGTAACGACCGGGGAAGACGGAAAAGCAGTTGCTGATAACCTGCCACTTGGTTCTTACTATGTGGTAGAAAAGACTGCACCGGAAGGATTTGTCCTGAACCATGACAGATCGGATGTCTCATTTGTCTATGCCGATCAGGATACACCTGTGATTGAACAGGAAGTGACTGTTGGCGATGACCGACAGAAAGTTGCAATCCAGGTAGAAAAACAGGATGCAGAGAATGGTGCAACCGTAGCAGGGGCTGTCTTTGGTATCTATAACAAAGAGGATATCAAGGCAGATGGAAAAGTGATTGTGAAAGCAGATACACTCTTACAGAAAATGACTTCTGATAATGATGGTCTTGCAGTATGTACGCTGGATCTGCCACGTGGACAGTATTATGTGAAAGAGTTAAAAGCACCAGCGGGATTTGTATCCTCTGATGAAGTTCTGAATCTGGATGCTTCTTACCAGGGACAGGATGTGAAGACAGTAAAACTGAAAACAGTGAAAAAGAACCAGCCGACAACAGTTGAAATCACAAAATCTGATGTAACAACAGGTGTGGAACTGGATGGGGCAAAACTCACCGTTCTTGATAAAGAAGGAAATGTTGTGGATCAGTGGACTTCTGTAAAAGATCAGCCACATGTGATCAAACGACTGACAGTTGGAGAGGAATACACTCTTCGTGAGGAAATGGCACCTTATGGATATCTGAAAGCAACGGATGTGAAGTTCACGCTGGAAGATACCGCAGAGATTCAGAAAGTAGAGATGAAAGATGAAGTACCGACAGGACTTCTGATCATCAACAAAAATGGAGAGTTTTTGGATAAAGTGACACTTCTGGACAATGTAAAAGGTACTGTGGAGCATCTCTTTGAATATGTAACCGGAAGCCTTTCAGATGTGACGTTCGATGTATTTGCTGCGGAAGATATCAAAGCGGCAGATGGTGTCAGTGAAGATTATTTCAAAGCAGATGAAAAAGTGGGAACCATTACCACAGATTCCAATGGTATTGCACAGATGGGAGATCTACCGGCTGGCAAGTACTATGTGAAGGAAGTAAAAACTGCCCATGGTTATGTGCTGGACGGAGAGCCGAGATATGTTGATCTTTCCTACCGTGATCAGGACACACCAGTTATCACTTATGATGAGAAATGGCAGAATGCCCGTCAGAAAGTAAAGGTTACGGTTCTGAAGAAAGAAAAAGATACAGAACGTGTCCTTGCAGGTGGTGTCTTCGGTCTTTATACCAGTGAAGATATCAAAAATGCAAAGGGCGAGGTACTCCTTGAGAAAGACAGTCTGATCGAGCAGCGGGTAACGGATGAAAAAGGACAGATTACTTTTACGGCAGATCTTCCGGTAGACGGAAAATACTATGTGAAAGAGATCTTTGCGCCGGACGGATTTGTTACAACAGAAGAAGTACAGGAATTTACCTTTGAATATGCCGGAGAAGACCAGGCAGAAGTAAGCTACGACTTTACTTTTGAAAATCAGCCAACCACAGTGGAGCTGACCAAAACAGACCTGACAACAGGCAAAGAACTTCCAGGTGCACACCTGAAAGTGATGGATTCAGATGGCAATACAGTGGATGAATGGACTTCTACGGAAGAATCCCATGTGATTAAAGAACTGGTTGTTGGTAAGGAATACACCATGACAGAGACAAAACCGGCAGATGGATATGTCACTGCAGAAAGTATTACCTTTACAGTAGAAAATACAGCAGAAATTCAGAAGCATGAAATGAAAGATGATGTGACAAAAGTGCAGATCAGTAAGACGGATATCACAGGAGAAACTGAGATTCCGGGTGCGAAACTGACGATTCTCGATAAGGACGATCAGGTAGTAGAGAGCTGGACTTCTACAGAGGAAGCACATTATATCGAAAAACTGCCAATCGGTAAATATACCTTACGTGAAGAGCAAGCACCGAAAGGATATCTCCTGACAGCCGATGTGACATTTGAGGTGAAAGATACCGGAGAAATCCAGAAAGTGGCTATGAAAGATGATACTGCCAAGGGAAAAGTGATTCTCAATAAGACAGATAAATCATCAGGAGAACCGCTAAAAGGGGTAGAATTTGAACTTCGTGACAGCAAAGGAAAGGTTCTGGAAACCTTAAAGACAGATGCTGCCGGTCATGCAGAGAGTAAGCTGTATGAGATTGCCACATTTAAGAACGGCAAATATGATACCGCTATCAAGTATTATCTGGTGGAAACAAAGACACTGGACGGATACACACTGGATCAGACCCAGCATGAAGTGACATTTGCTTATGCAGATGACAGTACACCGGTTGTAGAAGTTACCTTTAATCTGACAAATGAGAAACCGGAAGTTCCAGAAACACCGAACACACCGGATACACCACAGTCCCATGAAGAGACAAAGGTATCAAACGCACCGAAAACAGGTGACAGCACGAATATATGGCTGCCGATCCTGCTTCTGGTAATCTCCACAGGAGGTATGGCAGGACTTTATTTCAGCAGGAAAAGGAAAAGCAAATAAGGAAACTAAAACCAATGGTTATGATTGGGAGCTTCTATGTGAGGCTCCCTTTTTCATACAAAAAAACACAGAAAGGAACAGAAAACTATGATGAAAACAATGGAAAAAAGACAGGAAGCACGAAAAAACCAGGAGAAAACAGTAAAGAGAATGATGGCTTATCAGAAGAAAGCTGAGCAGATGGTCAGCAGAAAAAGAATGAACCATCACATGATCAGAAAGGGGTAAAAGCGTATGATGAACAGAAAAGAATTTTATGAATATGTCAAAGACAATGTAAAGGAGTATCTGCCAGAGTCTTACAAGGACGCAGAAATTAAACTTCAGGAAGTAGAAAAAAACAACGGTTTGAAGTTGACAGGTATTACGATTCCAAACGGAGATCAGAGAATCGTACCGACAGTCTATCTGGATTCCCTCTACCAGGAATATATCCATGGAAAAGATGTAGACTCTTGTGTTGGCGATGTGGCTGATATTCGTATTGAGGCACAGGGAAAAGCAGAATTTTTTGATATGGGAGTTCCAGATATTCTGGATTATGAAAAGATGAAGGACAAATTACAGATGAGAATTTGTGATAAGGAATGGAATACCGATCTTCTTGCAGATAAAGTAGTCACAGAATACGGAGATTTTGCAGCTTATTATGCAGTAAATCTGGAGGAAAATGGAGAAGGGATCAGCAGTATTCCGGTAACTGTTTCTCTGATGAACGAGTGGGGAGTATCTGCCGAACAGATTCAAGCGGATGCGATGGTGGCAGACCGAAAACGTGGTGTCACACTTATGGATATGAATGAGATTATCAAATCTATGATTTTTGGTGAAGAACCAGAAAACCTGCTGAATGAAAAAATGGATATGGAAGCCATGGAAAACCCAATGTTCTGTCTGACAAACAAAGCTAAGATGAATGGAGCTTCCCTGTTACTGCAGGAAGATATTCGTAAACAGATTGGGGAATGCCTGGGAAGTGATTACTTTGTCATCCCATCTTCCGTTCATGAAGTGTTGATTCTCCCTGATAACGGAATTTTTCAGGTTCCAGAATTAAATGCGATGGTACAGGAAGTCAATGAGACACAGGTGGAAAGACAGGAACAGCTTTCTGATAAGGTTCAGTTCTGTGATAAAAAGACCGCAGTAATGGAAAATGCTGAGCGTAGGGAAGCACGTCTGGAAAAAGAAAAAGCAGAAGTAAAAGGTGGAATCCATGGAAGATTGGAGAAAGCCAAGGCAGAGATCAAGGCAAAAGAGGCAGACAAAGTGCCAAAGAATAAGTCAAAAGAGCTTGCCACAGCATTATAAAGAGAAACAACGATGATATTAAGGGGACTGTGCCAAGCAGTCCCTGATTTTATGAAAAGGAGTAGCACATGGCAAATAAATTATATGCAATGGAACAGCTAACGGAAGAGGTGGCAAAAGATGTAGCTGCCAGTCCGCAGGAATGGATGCGGTTCCTAAACACTGCATCCAGACTGTACAAATACACTTTTCCAGAACAGCTTTTAATTTATGCACAGCGACCGGAAGCAACTGCCGTAGCATCCATGGAAATCTGGAATCAGAAGATGTACCGCTGGATCAAAAAGGGATCCAAGGGGATTGCCTTGATTGACAATACTTCCGGATCGAAAACAAAACTTCGGTATGTATTTGATGTGCAGGACACTTATAAAGTGCGGAATCTGGGAAAAGATCCTCAGTTATGGAATCTTCCGGTGAAAGGAGAACAGCTGGTTGCAGATTATCTGCAGGAACAGTTATCACTGGAAGATACAGAAGGAGGACTTGCTGAAAGTCTGCATCAGGCAGCGAAGGAGAGTATGCAGGAATGGCTTCCAGATGCATTGGAAGAACTGAGACTGGATGTAACAGGGACATTTTTGGAAGAACTGGACGAACAGAATCAGGAAGTAGAATTCCGGGAACTGATGACCAATAGTGTCTGGTGTGTATTATTAAACCGGTGTGGACTGGATGTACAGGAATATCTAAATAAAGTAAGATAACTGTGCAGGCATGGAACAGTTATGAGTGAAACAAAGAATGGGATAAGGGAAATTTATGGGAACCTACGGATATATATCAATCATAGCCATGCTGTGTTATGGATTTATGCTGTTGATGTTTTTGACAGCAAAGAGAAATAAAATAATAAACAGTTTCCTGGTGGTGCTGACGGGCCTGCTATTCTGGACTGGAGGTTCTGCTTTTATGCGAGCGCAGCTTTGGCCTGGATGTGAATTCTGGTATCAGGTTTCCCTGTTGGGAATCTTATTACTGCCATATGCGTATTATCGTTTTATTCTTGCCTTTGGCGGAGTCAGGAACGGATCCGTCGGTAGAATATACCTGGTGACCATGCTGATCTGCTTTTGGGTGAATGCCCAATTTGGAGTTTTTCTGGAATCTCCTAAGATGATAGAAAAAAGAGGGGTACAAACCTTTGTATATGAGATCAACCCTTCTATTATTGTATTTTTCATTCCGGCAGGACTTTTTCTGATCCACCTTTTTGTAATTCTTGTACGGATCTGTAAAGAAAACCCTACCATGAAAGTTCAGTATGAGCCGGTGATGATGGGAGTACTTGCACTGTTTCTTGGCAATGCATTTCTTGGAATTCCATTTTTCAGCGGTTTTCCGATTGATATTTTAAGTGGTGTGGTAAATGTATTTTTACTGTTTTATGCACTGATTCGAAGACGATTGTTCCGCCTCCAGATGCTGGCATCTCCCAGTTTGTGCTATGGCGTAGGATTCCTGTTTTCTATTCTTGTATTTTTAAATATCATGCCGTTTCTGCAAAAGATCCTCCATATGCAGCCGGATAATAATATCACCATGTACACCCTTGTATTTGCCATTGTTTTTCTGATTACCTATGCAATCTTTACTTATCTGTGGAAGCTTTTGATCCGCAGCGTATTTGTAAGGGAAGAGAACCATCAGGCGGAGAAGTTAAGGGAATTTAATTCAGCGATTTCAAAAACCCTGGATCTTCAGGAAATTCTGGATCGAACCATCCGGGTGATGAAAGAACTGATGGATGTGGGCAATATCTATATATGTATGCAGAAGGCACCCGGAGAGGCTTACTGTGGAGTTGCAAGTGACCAGCCTCTTAACGATCTGGCATTTTCTCTGGAAGAAGAAAATCCGATGATACAATGGCTGAAAGATCATGAAGAACCGCTGGTTTACAGGGATTTTCGCTATTCTGTAGAGTATAAGTCCATGTGGGAGGAAGAAAAATACCAGATGGAGGTCCTTAAGATTGAGTGCATTCTGCCTCTTAAGGACGGGGACGACCTGGCCGGAGTGGTGCTTCTGGGAGGCAGGGAAAAACGGGGAAAGATGCATGTCA
>ERZ507028.314-NODE-314-length-19227-cov-9.061392_pt1 | contig 19227 bp, 15 predicted proteins | sample MGYA00512875_ERZ507028 | MGnify/ENA metagenome assembly ERZ507028 | reverse complement strand
TTCCGGGACTGGCTGCCGGGGCAGCCGCAGGGCAGGGTCATGCCCTCTTTCCGCATTTTCCGCTGCTTATTTTCCATGACGGCCTGCTCGTCATAGGCCGCCGCCTCCCGCTCCACAAAGGTGATGGCCCCGGTGGGGCAGGTGGGCAGGCAGTCCCCCAACCCGTCGCAGTAGTCGTCCCGCATCAGCTGCGCCTTGCCGTCCACCATGGCGATGGCGCCCTCGTGACACGCCTCGGCGCAGGCACCGCAGCCGTTGCACTTATCCCTGTCGATCTCAATGATTCTCCGTACCATATTTTTGTCCTCCTTGCGGTTCTTCTTGACTTTGTGGCTTCATTTTACTATCATAATTTATGAATGTCTGTTGGCACGCCAACGAAAAGGAGAAAAATATGCGGATCAATTTGGGGAACACCCCGCTTTTTCGCGGCATGACGGTGCCGGACATCGAGGAAATGCTGCGCTGCCTGCGCGCCGTAGAGCGCAGCTATAAAAAGGGTGCGGTCATCCTGCCGGAGGGGACGCCCACGGAGCAGCTGGGCGTGGTGCTGTCCGGCCGGGTCATCATCGAGATGGGGGACGTATGGGGCAACAACAGCGTCCTCAGCAGCGTGGGCGCAGGCGGCATCTTTGCGGAGGCGTATGCCTGCGTGCCGGGTGAGCCTCTCATGGTCAACGTCACCGCTGCCGAGGACACAGAGGTGCTGCTGCTGCACATCGGGCAGGTGCTGGAGCCCTGCGCCAAGGTGTGTCCCCGCCATCTCCGGCTGCTGCGGAACCTGCTGACACTCTCCGCCGGGAAGAATTTGCAGCTCTCCCGCCGGGTGCTGCACACCTCGCCCAAGTCCATCCGCAAGCGGCTGCTGTCCTATTTCTCGGAATGCATCAAGCGCACCGGCAGCTATGAATTCGACATCCCCTACAACCGCCAGCAGCTGGCGGACTACCTGAACGTGGAGCGCAGCGCGCTGAGCAACGAGCTGTCCCTCATGCAGCGGGACGGGCTGATCCGGTATGAGAAAAACCACTTTGCCGTGACGGAGCAGTTAGGGTAGCGGTGAAAAAAACAGGGAAGCGTGCGGCGTGGTAGGATGGTTCGCTTTTGTCGGCGTGTGCGCTATAAGTGTGCTGCGAACCGGCTTTTTGAGATTTGTTGACCTTTCAACGGAAAAATTTGACTTAATTAAGCAAATAATACTTTGATGCACCAAAAAACGGCATAAATTTCCCTGCAACTATAAGTATATAGGCGGTTGCACATTTGGGATATTAAAACATGAGCAAAATGCACATACAATACAAGTTAAGAACACTTCATCTGCAGGAGACTTGTTTGTATGATAGACTACGCATTTATAGGCGCACGGCTCAAGGAAGCGCGCATACGGAAAAACATGACGCAGGAGCAGCTGGCTGCGATGACTGATGTGGGGTCTACACATATCAGCCATATTGAAACCGGCATGACGATTCCCAGCACAAAGCTGCTTGTGCAAATGATGAATATTCTGGACTGTGATCCCGCCGAGGTGCTGTGCATGGAAATGCGCAGTGCGCGGCCTGTCCTGAACAGTTGGCTTTCTGATCTGGTCGCAGATTGTAACGAGGATGAAGTAAAAATCATCACGGATACTGTCACGGCACTGAAGGCAAGCCTGCACCGTAACCGAAGCGAAGATAAATAAAGGGGATAAGCCCTCTTTTGCATATTCTGCAAAGGTTGGGCTTCATTTTTTTACCGACACACACCAAAAAGACCTTGCCTGAACTATGGACAAGATACAAAGTGACGCTAAAGACAGCCCTTTACGCGAATACGTTTTGAGCTGAGACAACGCCGAATATCAAAACGCCCGCATTCTGCCCTGAGCAGAATGCGGGCGTTTTTCTTGTGTCGAAAGGCAACGAAAAATGTCGTGCGGTGCAGAGGTCCGCCCATAATGGCCGTTCCCCCAACGAAACCATTATGATAAAGGAGGCCTGCTGCCATGCGGGATAGCATGCGGGATAGTCAGTATAAGTCGTGCGCGGTACAGAACCAGTTTACAGCCTATCTGATTGCCGCGATTCGCAATTACAAAAGAACGTATTTAAGGAGAATTTCCACAGCTCTTCGGACAGAACTGCCCATGGAGGGACACAGCGAGGTGATGGAATTATGTGAGGAAACGGACTTCTTCTGTGGGCTGCCGCTGATGCAGCGATTGGAGAATGAGCGTCTGTTCGCTGCTATGCAAGGGTTAAGCGAGCGAGAGCGTTACATATTTCTGTCTAAAGTCCTTGGAGAGATGAGTCTTTCGGAGATCGCGCTGTCGCTCGGTATCACCTATGGAGCTGCGGCCACGTCCTATCATCGCACGGTCTTGCGCCTGAGAAACGCTGTGGGAGGTGGTAAAGGTGAATGATTTCATGGAGCTGTTCATGAGTGCGAAGAACGGGGATTCGTCTGCAATGGAGGAACTTCTGCATATGTACTACCCGCTCTTATACAAGGAATCCGTGGTCAACGGGATCTTTGATGAGGATCTGCTTCAGGAACTGTGCCTGCTGTTCTTGAAGTGCGTGGCAAAGTTCAATATTCGATAGAGAGAACTCTCCCGTCGCATTCTAAGGAAATTATGGTTTAGCCGCTGCATGGAAGAAGCCCAGTTCGCATGAAAGGCGAGCTGGGCTTCCCAATTTCACTAATAACTATGCATTTTCAAGTCTCTCAACGGCTTCTTCATAGGTGTATACCGGCAGAAACCTCGTCCCTTCGCAGACCGCCGAGAACACGGGGGGATGACCTCCTGCATCGCAGGCGAACACTCCTTCTGCCTCTACGGCGGCATTCAGTCGCTCCAAGTACATATAGAGGTTCCCGGAACGATCCATCCTATATTCCGGTGCAGAGCCAATCTGATGCTGCCCCATATAAAGCCTCGTTTCTTCCGGCAGGGGCATCAACAACTTACACGTGGCTGCCCGCGATGGTTTTTCCACCATCGGAGCAAAGAGGCTGCTTTGCTCTCCAAACATGGAGCCGCGTGCGTGTACGCGCTCCTTATACGGGAAGTGACAGGTGTTTTGCCAAAACATAGCGGTTAGCCTGCGGACATTCTCGCACATGGCATAGGTATCGATCATCTCATGGGGACGGTGTTCATTGAAATAACCTGCGCTGATATTGACAGCCGCAGTTTTCAAGTGCGGTGCGACCACAGAGATGTCGCTGAACGAGCCGGAGTTCTCCTTGAAACCGAAGCTGCAAACGAACTCCATGAAGTCAGGATTATCGCAGTGATAGAATACGGTGTCATTCCTGCCGCGCCGATCCAATTCAGCGATATAGTTGACCTCCGGACGCAGCTTGCTGTTGGTAAATTTCCTTGCACCCACACCGCCGAGCTCCTCGTCTTCGCAAAACAAGATATGACAATGGCACTCGCGCATCAGCATCAGGATCATATACACACCGGCACGGTCATCACCGCCGATCCCGTAGGGCGACATCAGGTAGCGTCCATCCTCGGAGCAGCAGATGATATCCGGCCGATGGGTATGAACCGTGTCCAGATGGGCAACCAGCAACACGGGGACAGTGCCTTCTGCATAAAGAAATCCGCTTTTACAGACGGGTTCATAGTCGTGCGCGCGCAGCTGCTGCACAAGATGCTCTTTCAGCTCGCGCTGGGTCATCTTCAAGATGCTTTCAAAATGGGATATACTCATTCCCATAGCTTCGCAAATATTCATTATGCTCCTCCTCACGCCACCGCCACGGTAGCTTTTTCACAAAGCGTATGACCCATAGCACGACAGGCGGAGGCCATGCTGCAAGATGCGCAACCGGAGGTCAACTGCTGGTAGCAGTCCTGACATACCTCCACCAAGGTGCCGCGCCGGTTATAAGCTGGATACATAGTGCCTAAAGTGGGGCGGCCGCAGGCGGCGCAAATATGCAGGCACGTCTTGCAGTAAAAACCATCTTCAAGATAGATTCCTTGACCACGCGCTACCGTCTGCCCGCATTTACGGCAGACGGCCACCTCTTTGCAAGAACACTTGATGGCACCATTGCTCCGCAGCTCATTACCGCAGCAGACACACTTGGCCGCAGCTCCGATGGTCAACTCCGTGTCCTTTCTATGTCCCTGCAGAACCGAGAGATTACCGTGATAATTATAGTCCGGATAATGTAAGCTGCCTCGGTAAGTCGAGAGATGGGCGTTCAAGTCAGGACGTTTTGTTTTCAGATACCAGAGATTTGGTTCCGTCAGGCATCGGGAAATAGCCTGCTGCACCAGATGGCGGAACAGCTTGGACACTTCCAGCGCGTTTCCTGTATCGGCAGGATAAAGCCGGGACTGGAACAGGGTGCCGTTTTCATAGAAAAACATCTGCCGGTATCGGCGTATGGCTTTGCGGTATTCCCCAGAAACGTCGGCATCTACGGCATAAAATACCATGCTGACTCTATCGTTCATATAGGAAAGACAACCCGCCTGGTACCCTCCGTCGCTAAGGCGATGGCAGGACACCCATGTGTTGGATTTGCTGGACATCTCCAAAAAGTCACAGGGATGTACGGAGAGAACTCCGATCTCCTGCATGGTCAACGGGTTCAGAGCGTCGGCAAGCTGTGCAAAAACGGCGTTGTACCGGGTGTGCCTATCGACGCCGTATTTCTTGCAAAGTTTTCCAATAATGCGGCTGGCTTTCTGATCTTTAGCACAGCGTATCCCGCCGCGCTGGCGTAGGATCTCCAGATTTTCTTCAGAAACGGTGCAGCTATAGCCTGACACGGCCGCATGCAGTGCTGTGCGGAAATCCTCCAGATGCTCACCGCTGAGCATCTCAGAGGCGATGTCCAGCAGCGTGAAGGCCGTTTCATCTACCATATCAGGATGAATAGAGAGGGCCTGATTACAGTCGAAGATGATAGCCTGTTCATCCTCGTTCCAATTGGGATGACGCCGCAGCAGTGAAAGCAGATCCGCTTTCGCTGTCTGCCAGGCTGTCAGATTAGCCATAACACCCTCCTCCGAAAAACTCTTTTCGTATTTGTACATAACCTCATAAAACTCGTTTTTCAGCTCTGTGAGCTCTTTCACTTCATTCACACCTTTCTTGCATTTTAGAGTGGAGGGGTAGAGAGCACTGCGCTCTCTACCCCTTTTGCGACTAACGCCTGCACCTCATTCTCCGATCATCTGGAAAAACTCGCCCGGCGACAGTACACGGATGCCCAAGGCACGTGCCTTATCCAGCTTACTGCCGGCGTTTTCACCACAGATCAGATAGTCGGTCTTTTTTGTTACAGAACTGCCGGCCACAGCACCCAACGATTCGATCTTCGCGTTGATGCCGCTGCGGGTATAGGGTTCGACCTTTCCGGTCACAACCATCGTGCAGCCCACGAACGGGTTGTCCTCCATTGAGTGCGTTTCGGTAGTTACTGTTTGGATCGTCACCATTTCTTGTAATTCCTCCCAAAGAATACGATTCTCTTCTTGTGCAAACCATTGATGAATGTTTTGGTGCAGTGTTTCTCCAAAATCGGGAAGCTGTGAGAAATCGAAATCATTTTCCACGGCTTCTTCGAAAGAGGAAGGCGAGCTGCCAAACTGCTTCGCCAGCACTTTGCTGGCGTGATTACCTATCATCGGGATGTCCATGGCAATCAGGTACCTCTCAAATGTGGTATTTCTGCTGCGCTGTATGGCGTCCCACAGATTATCCCACGATTTCTTGCCAAATCCGTCCATGCAGATGATCTCCTGCATATAGTGATCCAGGCGATAGACGTCTGTGAAACTGTGTAGCCAGCCGCGAGCAATCAAACGCTCCAGTGTGGCCTCGGATAAGCCCTCAATATCCATAGCTTTTTTACTGGCAAAATGCACGAACCGCCGAAGCTTTCGCATGGCGCAGTCTGGGTTATCACAGAAGAGTGCCTTTTTTCCACCATCTGTAATATGAAACCGCGTTTCTGCGCCGCAGCAGGGGCAGTGCTTCGGCGTTACAGCATCCAGATCAAAATGCCCACGCTCCAGATTCTCCTCAATATGAGGAATGATCATGTTTCGCTTGGACACCAACACACGGCAGCCGGGCATCAGCTCAAGACTCTCAATGAAAGATAAGTTGTGCAGGCTGGCACGCGATACGGTGCATCCATCGATCACTACGCTGTCGAGTACCGCCACCGGCGCGATCTCGCCGGTGCGCGAAGGTGTCCATTCGATATCCCGCAGGACGCTTTCGTATAACTCGTCCTCAAATTTGAAGGCGAGTCCATCCTTGAAGTGGTGACCGGTGCGCCCGCAGGTCCTGGAGTAGTCCACCTCATCGTAGGTCAGGACAAGACCATCGATGGGGAGATCGCTCTTTTCTGCGGCCTCGCGCATTTGGGCTATGAGCTGTTCATATTGTGCCTTGTCGCCATTCTGCAACTGTACGGCATGAATGACGCCGAACCCAAACTCAGTGAGTTTCAGAAGCCGCGCATGTTTTCCGTTTGCCCAGTCCGTGTACTCCTCGAATCCCTCCAAAACCGAGAAGGGAAGAAATGACACATGGCGCTGGGCGCAGATCGCTGCGTCAAAAGCCCTTATGGACCCGGCTGCCAGATTGCGGCTGTTTTTATACGGATTGCCTGCGCTGTCCGTGATGGATTTCAGACTCTCAAAATCGCTGTTGTGGATGAAGCTCTCGCCGACGACCACCAATCGATCTTCATAGGGGATGCGTTCGGGAATGCCGGAGATCGCCTTTGCGTTGTGTGTGATATTCTCGCCGATATACCCATCTCCGCGCGTTGAGAGGCGGATAAGCTGACCGTTTTCATAGATCAACTCTGTGGTCAGGCCATCCAGCTTCAGTGACAGATCAACTGTACGCCCTGCCTGAAATGCGATCAGATCCTCAATGCTCTTGGTCTTATCCAGCGATAGCAGGGGAATGTCGTGTGCGACCTTTGGTAATGCTGACACGACAGGATACCCAACCGTCTGTGTGGGCGAATTCGCCATGCAGACACCGGTATGCTCCTCCAACGCCAGTAATTCATCGTACATATAGTCGTACACATCATCTGCTACACTGGGGGCATTGAGGTTGTAGTATTCGTGCCGGTATTGGTTGAGTTGTGCGACCAGCTTTCTCATAGTGCTCATTTCTACTGCGTTAGCCATTATGTTCATTCCTTTCGTTGGTACTATCACCGAAATTCAGCTTTCGGATCATGGCAAGAATAGCGTTATCGTCATTCCACGGTGCAGACCATGGCTGCGGGGAAATGGTGTCATAACGCACGAAGACTTGGCCCTCCGAAATTTGCAAGGATACATCTGCGCGTTTTGCGCAGACGATGGCAAGATTCCCTAATTGTTTCATACTGTCCAACTCCTTTTTTAAGCTGCGGCCTTATCGGAGGCATACAGCACCCGCTGTTTCCATTGTTCAATAAATGCCGTGATCTGAGCCGGAGGCTCCTCGTTGTCAAAGCCTCGTGCCTGCGTAACCTGACCATCCTTTACCTCTACGGTACAAAGTGATTTGTCCGGCTCGTCAACACTCCTCACAAAGAGAATGACGCTCTTTTTTTCGGCAACATTTTTAACATAGAGTCTCACACAGTGATGAAGCGCCGCACCTTCATCCACGATCTCTTTTGCGGAATGCGGAGGGATCATCATGAGTTCTTTGCTCTGATACTGATACCGCTTCTGCCATTCGTCAAAGCTGCCTGCGATAGCTTTTTCGTGCTCTGCCGTGCGTTTGTCCTTCAGTGTCTTTGCTACACTGTCATGGGCAGCCTTCAGCTCGCGCGGAAACAATATGAAGCTATTTTTCACGTCATATTGCAGTTCCTTGCACATACAAAGATAGTCATGGTAGTCGGTGATCAGCGTGTTCATCTTGTAATAGTCTACACGCTTCAAAGCCGCTTCATCTTCCGGAGCAAACTGCTGCTCCACATAACGCTGCAGTTTATGCACACTCATGTGAGCAAGCAACTCTTTCGCCGCGTCGGCATTGCTGATCTTGCTGGCAATAAACCACTTTATTTGTTCCGTGCTCGGTTTGTGATCTGCTTGGAGCAGCTGACGAATCAGATGTAATTGGTCGATTGAAGGATTCAACTCCCGTAAGAGTGGAAAATAAGGCCGATCAATACCTAATATGGCCCGCATGTTCTCACCGTTGAAATTGATGGCTTGAAGTGCGGAGTAACTATAACCTCCATATATGATGCCACTCACCAAGCGGTAAAGCTTCATCTTGATCAAATGCTCAATCTTGGGCCGTTTTATATATGCACTCAAGAATGTTGCCACTCCCGAAAACGAAGCGATGCCGGAAAATGCCTCCAGCTGTGAATAGGCCCACGGCGTATCCTTCAGCGTATCAGATAAGTTGCGTTGATATAAGACCCCACTCATATCTGCCCTAAAATTATATTTCCACCGGTCGAATACCGGGCGGTATCCATTGCACCACGGAGTCAAATCGTATCCAGCCTTATAATGATAGTAGTAGGCATCAACGCTGCACTGTCCGCTCGATGAAAGGGTAATAAACTGCCGTGCATTTTCCCAGATCTCAAAATGGTTTGGGATGTCTGAGTCAGCAAACGAACGGTACACCTTTATGATCCGCAGTACCAGTCCGTTACCCTCCGCCTTTTGCAACACTTGAACCGTCGCACGGTCAAAAATACGTCCACGCCTTCCTCTGCACTTGAATGTGATCTCCTTTTTGCAGCGAGGGCAGGTGCCGGAAGCATTGTGCTTGGCTGCCGCGATACTGACCTCGTGCCGGCACGCGGTACAGAAAGCGCGTTCTGGCCCTTTCCGCTGGTAATCATAGAAGATATACTGCGGCATGACTTCGCGGTGGATGAAACCTTTCAGGTCTCGGGGCAGCACTGGCACATATTTCATCCGTTCTATGATCGCACGCTGTTTCTTCCACTTGCGTTCTAACTCCTTGCGGTATGAAATCAGCCGTTGCAGATAACCTAACATTGAAATAGCGCCGCGCTCACATTTACAAAAGCGAGCTACGCGAGATTCGTCCTGCTGCCGGTAGAAAGCACACTTACTGTCAAAGCCCCATATTCGATCCAAGGAACCCAATGTTGAGCATTGCCATGTGGCCTTCGCATCCTCTCTAAATGAAAGTGTGGCGAAATCATCCCGGCTGTGGAACATGACCCAACGGGGTTTGATACTGCCCGCCAGAATGCTCTCCCTCTGATAGATATAGAGCACCAGGATACGCTGCCCGGCAATATTCCGCACTGCCGTGCGGATAATATAGGGGCAGCCCTCTACATGAAGCACGCCTTCATTCAGATTGAATTCCAGTTCCGGCATGGCAAGCTTGCGGCAGGCGCGTTTGTCTATTTTACGAGTCATGCGCTCACCCCCAGGCTATCGAAAGAGATCTGTTCGTCCAAGGGTGCAGCTTCCGTTGGCGTGTCGGCTGGTTTTTCCTCCGCTTTGGCGGCGGGCTTCTCCGCTTTTTTCTTCTCCGCCTTTTTCGTCGTGCTGCTCCTGCCGCCGTAATACGGTTTAGGAACAAATTTTTCTTCTTGACCACGATCCTCCTTTGCGTTCATATCTTTGAAGTAATCCTCCGCCCACTGGTAGCAAAGCCCGTCCGGCACATCGGTGCCATAGCCTTCAGCTGAGGGCTTAACGTCATTGTCCTCCATCTCCTGCTTGGCAAACTCAAATGCTCTGCGGTTGATATAACGGAAGCAGTTGACCATGTTCTTGCGGGGGTGCATGACGTTCCGGGCAAAGGCCACATCCTCAAGGCAAAGCGTCTGGATATACTCGGTGACGCACTGCTTCATGTTGCGGCGTGTCAGTCGTTCGGAATCGTCGCCCACACGCTTCATAGAGGCGGCCATCAATTCGTCATCGCTCATCGCTACCGCGTTTTCCCATGCGGCCTGTTCAGCTTCCTCCTTGGCTCGCTGCCTGGCCTCCCACTCGGCTTTCCGCTTGGCCTCAGCCTGCTCATGCTCCTGCCGCTTACGATCCTCTTCCGCCTTTTTATCTGCTTTCAGATTGGAAGGTGAAGGGGAATCATCTGCGTTTTGCTGCATCTGGGAGAGCAGAGCCTTCGCCTGCTCCTCCTCAGCCTGCTGCCGGTCGTCTGCCCGTCTGGACGCCAACTCTGCGGCATCCTGTATCGTCGGGCTTCGATCCTGTACATTATCCCGCAAGTCTGCGGCCATCTCTGAATATACTCCCATAAGGCTCCTCCATTTCAAAATAAAACGGCATTGGGCGGGTGATAGAAACACCTGCCCGATGCCGTTCGTTTATGGTGGAACAGCTCAGTGCCGTTCCCGCTTATCTTTTGCCAGCTTTGGCGAGAACTTTACCGGCAGGAATTTATCATTTCCATCACAGTAAAAGTATCTGCGCCCGTTTTCGTCAAAGAATTCGATCACCGTGGAGGGTGAAACGCTGCGTCCATGATAGTCCGCAGGCAGCTCGCCGCTGTATCGCGCCGCCACCAGTTTCAGGCGGATGGCGTCGTCCTGCTGCACTTCACACACCAGAGTTCCTTCATAGACCAGCGCGTACTCCGAGGCGGGCGGCTGTTCATAGCCGGCCTTCTGCAAAGCCCTGATCCCGCCAAAGGCGAAATCCGCGGCCTTGCCCTCAGATACATCCGGCTGGTAGATACGGAAACACTGCTGCGCTCGCAGGGATAAAAGATACTGCTCCAGTGCCGCGTCACCATCCCGCAAAAAGTGGGCGTACTCCTGCTCACTCAGACCCAGGTGATCGTGGAGCGTACTGCTGCCGGTGTTCCTCTCGTGCCATGCGGCGATCTCCTCACTGATAGCGTCAAAGGAACAGCGCCCGCAGACAAACCGCGTTCTGAAATTTATCTGAGAAACATCTCTTTGCTCTTTTTTCTGCCGCATGGCAAGCTGCCAGTCATCAATGCCTTTATAATTCGGATCCCACGTCAGACGGCGGCACTCCAACCCATGGCTGCGTGCCATGAGATAGATTTTCGACGCGCCCTTGCTGACAGCGGCGTTGTGATACTTGTCCATATCCTCGGCCTCAATGATGACCTCTGTGCCATTGGCAGATAGCAGCGCAAACAGCATATCCAGCTTGTTGACGTTGTTGGCGCCTGCCGTAGCCGCAAAGGAGCGATCCATCAGAAAGTGGGCCACGTCCGCTTTCAACAGCCCTTCCGTCACATAGACAACCCGCGCAAAGGGATCGCCCACGAAATGGACAGGACTGCCGGAGGATACTCCGCGTTTCTTGGAAGCGGAGGATAGCCACAGGTACTTTGTCCCGCTCTTGTCAGGGTCGCTCTCCTGCTCTCGGATAGGCGTATCCAACCGGATCTGTGCGCCGCGTATCATCCCATCAATACCTTTGGCGGGGATGATGATCCCTGCCGTGACGGAATTGAAGTTGACCGTCCATTTGTCATCCTTACCTACATAGAAGCCGGGAACGCCCTCCACCTTACAGCCTCGGCTGCGCAGCTTTTGCGCCAGTGACCGGCACAGGTAGAAGGGCGGGGTACTTTTGTACCCCAGCCGTTCTATCTGTTCGTCGGTCAGCCCGCGCACCTCCCGGAGATGCTTGCGGTGTTGAGGCGTAAGCGTCAACAGCTCCAGCAGCATGGAAAATGTCTGGTGGATCTCCTGCGGTGAGGCAAGGACGGATTGCTCAATCGCCGTCTGCTCCGGCAGCACCTTTGCGGTGTACTCCGGCGCCGTAAGGCCGTTTTGCAGCGTGTCGCAGATCTCACGGTAGGCTTCAGAATTGCTGATCCCGTATACCTTTCCGTAGAGAGACAGCATACCGCCGCCTTCGTTGCAGTAGTTGCAGCGCCAGAGGTTTTTAGCAAAGTTGATGTTCATCTTCCCCCGCTTATCACCGCAGATCGGGCAGTCGGCATATACGCTGTCCGCCTGTCTGCGCCGGATATGCAGATGCAGCAGCTCAGCCACATCCATGATATTGAACGGGAACTCCTGTGGCTGCGCCACCGCGCCACCTCCTTACCATCATCTCGAACGATTCGTCTGTCAGCTGGCATTTGCCAGACGCTGGAGCTTGTCCAGCATCAGCTTGGCACCGGCCCGCAGGATATTGTCATCCCCGGAATAGCCCTTCACATACCACTTGAGGCTGGCTGGCCGCCGCTCGGCGACTTGCTTGAGCGTCTGTCCGCTGCATGTGCCGATGGGCACGATGATCTCCTCGGCCTCCGCTTCGGTCATCAGAGTGCAGATGGTATCCACATCCATGTCCTTGGTATAACTGGCGGCACTTGGCTCGTCATATACGAAGGGCAGTTCCGTTTCTACCACAGGCTCTACAACGGCCTCCGCAGGCTGTTCCGCAGAGACTTCCACCGGCGCCGTGTCAGGTACGGCTTTTTTTGCATGGTGAACCACTTCCTGTTCAGGTTGCTGTACGACCACAGGCTCAATGTCGGCCCGTACCGCAGCAGGTTCCGTTCTGACCTGTTCCGCTGCCGCTTGAGGTGCAGGGGCCGGCTCGCTCCGCATAACAGGCGTGATCGGCTCTGCGTAAGGCGTATCCGCCTTGGGCATCGGTGCGAACTGGACGCCGAAGCCGGCGTTGGTCAGCGCTATGTCCAGAGCATCATGCTCCGCAGCCTGAATATACAGACCGGCAGGTGCGTTTTCCTGTGTCATGGTGGCAATGTAGCTGCTGGCGGGGTCGGCATCATCCTTGTCGAAGAATACCTTTGCCTCGATGATCGCCAACTGATCCGTGATGCGCAGCGGCGTCAGCCGCGTGCGTCCGGCGGGATATTTCAGCCTGAACCAGAGCTTTTTATATCGCAGATCCAGCTCGTGTCCGTTGGCAGTCTTTTTCAAGAATCGCAACGGATCGAAGCCTGCGACACGGTTCAGCTCAGACACGACGGGGACAGCACTGAACAAAGTGGATTCGGGTGTATTCATTTCAAAAGCTCCTTTCTAAATAAAAACATGAGACAGGGCGTAAATTTAACGCGCTTGCCTCATTTTTACAAAATATTCACAGTGATACTCAAGCACTGTGCTGCTGCACTTTGAACGTATTGGTATAGAGTGAGATCCTATGTCCTAACTGCGTGTTGCGTTTTCCGGTATCGTCTTTATGGACCGCCATGTAGAGCATGCCGATCTGACCCACCAGAATGACCTTTGACTTAGCGCGGGTGATAGCCGTGTAGACAAGGCTCCGCGTCAGCATCCGGGCATGGCTCCTCAGCAAAGGGAATAGTACCACATCAAACTCACTGCCCTGCGCCTTATGGACGGTGGTAGCATAGGCAAGCTCCACATGGCCCATTTCCTCCATGGAGTACTCCACGACCCTCGTGGGCGAAAACTGGATCGATATGCGCATACCGTCCCGCTCATCGTGACGGAAGCTGCGGATAAAGCCAATATCGCCATTGGACGCCTTAATACTGTTCTTGTTCTGCATCACCTTATCACCTACCCGAAAATAGAGGCTGCCCACCTTCAGATCGGCTTCCTCCGTCTGCGGGTTCACCAGCTCTCAGATCGCCTCGTTGAGTTGGTCAACGGAGGCCGCGCCGGTGGAGCGGAAGGGCGATAGGATCTGCACGCGGTCTACACCGTATTGCTTCACCTGTGCCAGATAGAGATTCCGCAGATGTTCGGCGGCTTCCTCCTGGTTGGCGCATTTGCAGACAGTAAAATCATTGCCGTAGAAAAAGCCGGTGTCATTGTTGTTGATCTTCTGCGCGTTATAGGCGATAAGGCTGTCCTTCTTCTGACGGAATATCTCATTGAGCACCGTCACAGGGATCAGCCCGCAGTCGATCAACTCACGGAACACATCACCGGCTCCAACGCTTTGCAGCTGGTCTGCATCGCCCACCAGCAGCACCTTTGTGTTCGGCCCAATGCGGGAGAAGAACTGCCGTGCCAGCCACATATCCATCATAGACGATTCATCCACGATGATAAGGCCTGCGTCCAGCATATCTTCTTCCTCTTTCCGGAAGCCACCATCCTCACCAAACAGTCCCAGCAGGCTATGCAGCGTGCTGGCATTGTTTACGCCGGTACTCTCCGCCATGCGGCGGCTTGCCCGGCCGGTGGGGGCTGCCAGCAGGATATTCTCCGATGGCTTCAGCAGCTTGAACACCTCAATGACCGCTTTCAGGACGGTGGTCTTACCGGTACCGGGTGAGCCGGTAATGATGGACAGATCGCTGCGGAATACCATGTGAACAGCCTCCGTCTGCCGCAGAGAGAGCTCGACCCCCAACTGACGCCGTACCCTTGTCAGCAAGTCCTGCACATCCACCCGTTCTACCGGGCGGCAGAGCAGCCTCGCGATGCTGCGGGCGGTTTCGTCCTCCTGCGCGAAGGTCTTGACCAGATAATAGTTGCCGTTGCTGTTGATGATCTTGCCTTGCAGCAGCATGTCGTCGATCACAGCCTCCAGATCATCTGCCTTTACCCGCATCTGAGGAACGGGGATCATGCTGTTCAGCAGAGCCATGGACTCCTTGCGAAGCTGCTCTGCATCCAGATACAGATGACCGCCATCTCCCTTTGCACCCTCCAGCGCGGCAAATACCGCACCGCGGATACGCATGGGTGAGTTCAGCGGCCAATTGTTCTTTCGCATGATCGCGTCCACGCGCTTGAAGCCAAATCCGGATATCTGACAGAGTTCGAAGGGGTTATCCCGCAGAATATCCACGCTGTGTGCGCCGAAATGGTCATAAATCTTCGTGGCGGTGGTGGGGGTGATCTGAAAGGGGGCCAATAGCAGCATCAGATCACGAAGTGTTCGGCTCTCGTTATAGGAGGCAATGATCTCCTCCAGCTTTGCCTTGCTAACGCCCCGTATCTCCAGCAGCCTCTCCGGTTCATTTTCCAGCACATGCAGTGTATCTGCGCCAAACCGGTCTACGATCAGTTCGGCGGTCTTGCCGCCAATGCCCTTGATAAGCCGCGAGGAAAGATACCCCTTGATCCCTTCGCGGGTCTGAGGTACGACCTCCTCACATTTCGTCACATGCAGCTGAAAGCCGTTTTTACCCTCTTTCCACTCGCCGTCCAGTATCATGCTGACCTGATCGGTGCGCGGCAGCTCATAGCCCACGGCGGCAAAATGGATCATGTTGTCCCGATGCCGGTATGCGCTGCGGGCTTTTTCGGGGATAGAACGGTCTGAGGTCTTTACGCTGATCACGCTGTACTTGTTGACAGGGTTATAGAAGATCGTCCGCTCATAGACGCCTGTATAAGCCAACTCATGCAGCCTCCTCTCGTCGTTTTTTCACATAGAAGCGCCGGCTTTCCGAAACAGTGACGTACTGCTCGTAGATGTCCGGGTGCTGCGCCTGCAAACGCTGCAGGTTGTCCTTACTGATGCCGGATTTACGCACAGGCTTATAGCTGATACTGTAAGCCGCTTCACGCCCCTGGCAGACAGCCGTGCAGCTTCGTCCCATTTCTGCGACGATACGGCCTTGCAGCCGCCGCATTTCCGCTTCAATGTGCTCATAGTTTCGTTTCTCCGCGTTTCGCTGGGTCTGAAGCTCCAGATACCGGGTGATCAGCAGTGCCATATTCCCCTCCAGTATCAGCTCCGGCGCCGATGGGTCGGCAGGCCCGAAATGACGCCTGACGCTGTTGAGGATCAGATCGCCGTCCTCCGTATAGGGTGGGGGCATGCCGGTGAGAATGTGGTTCTCCCAGAAATCCCGCTCCAGCGCGATCAGCTCCGCCTCATAGTCCCGGTCACGGACAATATGCCGGATGATGACTTCATCTTCATTGTTGCCGTACAGGCAGCAGTAGAAGACCTCATCGATGTTCATCACAGCCATATAGTGCCGCCCCTGAGCCTCATAGTTGAGGGGAACGATCTCCTGCCCATCCTCGGACCACCAGTGATCCTTTGCATTATAGTTGGTGGTTTTTATTTCGAGGATCGCGGTTCGCCCTCCGGGAAGCTCTACAAAGTAGTCAATATCCGCCAGCATAAACGTATGCACCGGATGATAAAACATCTTCTTGATCTGGTAGATGCGATACCCCGTTTTCACATGGAATATCTCTGCCACCAGATCCTCCAGCAGATGCCCCATCTTCTTGGCTACCCAGTTGCTCTCCGAGTCGTCAAATGGCACGATTTTCAGCTTGTCATAGTAGAGATCCCGTGCCGTAGCAAACGGTGAGATTCCTAATATGGCGGCTGCATCGCTGCCGCCGATCCCCCTGCGCCGGTATTCCAGCCAGTCTTTCTCAGGAAGACCCTCCGTGCTGACCAGGACTGACGGTGCATAAGACTCGCTTGCGACTGCCATGGCTATACCCTCCGCTGCCCTGTCTGATGGGGTACAACGCGGGTATAGCTGCGGCGGTATTTTGCTGCCTTCCGCTCCGTTTTCCTGAGTTTCTGCCTGCGTCGGTCTCCTTCTCGATACCGATACAAGCGTTTGCCGGGATAATTCCTTCTGCTCATGTGGATGCCACCTTTCAAATATATTCCAAAGCCTTACGGCATTTGGGTAAATAAAAAAAGCGAGAATGACATCCTGATCCTCTCGGATACTTGCGCCTGCCGATGGCATGGCCGGTGTCATTCTCGCTGCAGGGGAAAATGTCCCCTCAAAAACAAAAAAGTCAACAGCCCACTGCTCTGCGGCATAGTGGTGTTGTTGACTAAAATACAAGCTTAACAACGTGTGCGGTTCAGAAACACTCTGAAATGCCTGTATAGGCGTTGCACAAAAAACAATTACATGGTGATAGTACCACAATATATTGTGGTAGTCAAGAAACAATATCGCCCATATAGAGAATTTGAAAAAATACTACTTCGCATGTTAAATTTACGGTGCCTGATTTCTTTTTATTTAGTGTAAGGCTAAGCCAGTCAGAAGATGACTGGTTCTATTACATGCACCTTGAAAACTGAACAGCCCCACCGGAGGTTATACAGGAGCGGCGGATAGTGTGCGAGAACATAAGGGAGCGCACCCACCGCATAAGTGCCGCACAGCGGCAGCCTGCTAATACGCGGTCGAAGAGAGCGCAGGAAATGGGCCGGCAGGTGGCGCAAAAAGCGATAAGGAGATGTGATATGGATCACTACAAAGATATAGAAGAAATCCCCATGATATTTGGCCCGCGCGAATTGTCAAAGATTTTGGGCATTTCTAAAAATAAGACTTATGAGGTCGTAAACAGGTATGATTTTCCTAAAATCCGAGTTGGCAGAAGAATCATCATCAGCAAAAAACATTTTTTGGAGTGGATGGACGCCAACTTTGGTAAAGAACGCAACAATACATAAAAGGCACTTTTGTTATTTGCTTTGATTCCTGTTGAGTTTTCCTTTGGAAAGTCGTATAGATATTATGTGTGGAAAAACCTAAAGGTTTATATCCCACATGGTACGATTTGTATGCCTGTACGACAGTAAGGAGGATCAATAAAAGTATGGGCAAAAAGAAAGCAAATGGAGAAGGATCCATTACAAAACGCAAAGATGGCCGCTACATGGGACGCTATACAGTGGAAAGCAAACGAAAAGCGGTCTATGGCGATTCTTTCGAGGAGGTGAGGCAGAAACTCAACGAGATACTGAACGAGATTGCAAAAGGTGCCTACGTAGAACCCAATAAATACAGCGTGGAAAAATGGCTGCGAGAATGGTTAGAGTTATATGCCCTGCCAACGGTGAAGCGGTCAACATACATCTCCTATGAAGGATATGTACGGATACACCTTGTCCCGGAGATAGGGCAAATAAAGCTGACATCTTTGAGCACCAGGGATCTCCAGAAGTTCTTTAAGGAAAAAGCCGGTACAGAAGAGAAGAAGGGGTTAGCTCCGAAGACGTTGCGGAATATTTACAATATGCTTCATTCGGCATTAGACCAAGCAGTTGCTGACCACAAGATTCTTAGAAATCCGACTTTGAATGTCAAATTGCCAAAGGTCAAGTCCAAAGAAATGCGAGTTCTAACCGTGGAAGAGCAGGTGGTATTACAGGAAGCTGTAAGCCGTTTTGATGAACTTCATGCCTATGGGATAACCTTTGCAGTCAGTACCGGAGTTCGTTTGGGTGAACTGCTTGCCTTGCGCTGGAAAGATGTAAATGAAAAAGAACACTACATCTACGTCAGGCGGACACTTGGCAGATTGCAGAAGGTTGATGAAAAAGGGCATCTCGTTAAAAAAGAAAAAGGAACTCCATCAACGGAAATCGTTGTGCGCTCGCCTAAATCTGAGTTGTCCATGCGGAAGATACCATTGTTCGATGAGCTGTGGAACGACTTGATGGCATATAAAGAAGAGCAGAACGCTCTAAAGGATGCACTGGGATCAGGGTATCAGGATCAGGGCTATATTTTTGCCACGCCACTGGGTCATCACAACGACCCAAAAGTCTACCAAACGCTTTTTAAGCGCATAGTCGCCGATGCCGGAATCGAATCTGCGAACTTCCATGCGCTGCGTCATACATTTGCAACACGGGCGTTGGAGTCAGGCATGGACATTAAGGTCTTGTCTGCATTACTGGGCCATGCGCAGGCATCAACTACGCTTAATCTCTATGGACATGTCCTTCCGGATCATAAGAAGATCAGCATGGAGAAAATGCGAGGCAACTATATGAGCTGCAGTATAAGCGGCAGTTCTGATGATACTTCCGCAGATGCACCGCAGACTCAAGACCCGACCATTAGCACCATAGAGGATGCCCGGCATAATCAAGAGCCGGCCATCAGCATCGCTGCGGAGGATATCCAAGGACTGGAACTGAGTGGTGACACCAATACAGCTATGCCGCAAATTCACGATTCAACCGCTGACACCAACGCAAAAGAGGAACAAGCTCAGGCAAGCTGATTTTGACACCAATGCGTTGGAGTCAAAGCAAAAGCCATCCACGCCAGAATTGAAAAACAACCTCAAATGAGCAGCTTGTTTTTTCGGTATGGCATGCCAACGAAAATGGTGTCATTTGGTGTCAGGGAAACGGTTGGTGTCAATCGTTGGTGTCAAAAGCGCTGAAGTGCTTTTGCATATTCTGCAAAAAGTAAAAAAAGAACCACAAAACCACTAAAAACAATGGTTTTGCGATTCTTTTTGTGTGGTTGCGGAGGGAGGACTTGAACCTCCGACCTCCGGGTTATGAGCCCGACGAGCTACCAACTGCTC
>ERZ507028.311-NODE-311-length-19281-cov-4.971653_pt1 | contig 19281 bp, 16 predicted proteins | sample MGYA00512875_ERZ507028 | MGnify/ENA metagenome assembly ERZ507028 | reverse complement strand
TGAATAGCTACACACTAGAAAATTATTATATATACACATAAAAAGCGAGTGACAAAACTGGATTTACGCAATCTTTGCCACTCGCTTTCGATGTGTATTATACTTTCTGTTTTTGAAAAAGTAAAGTTGTAAAATTTATAATGGACTGAACATGTTATCCAGAATATCCTGATAATTTCTGTCACCAAGTGTCTCTATAGCTATTATCATCGTATACTTTCCGTCATCTGATCTTACTATTACATTTGTCAGAGAGTACTCCGTTCCAGACATATCAGCCGTTGCTGTACATATGTAGTGCTCTTCGCCAAATACTGTACACTTGGAATAATCAGTCTCAATATTGCTTGCTTCAGCGCCAATTCTACTTGCTGTAGATGTAATAACAGTATCCATCTGAGCAACAGTTGCCTTTGCTACTGTATTCTCATCAGCCCACACATCATAACCGTAATTTCCACCACCCTTAGGGGACTTTATTTTGAGCAGAATATAGTGTGTACCATCATTTGCACAGAATGCATAATCGTTTCCTACCGTAAAGCTATTGTCCAGATTATCCAATGCCCTCTGTACAGTCTCATCGCTATTGGAATCCTCCACAACCTCAGAGATATCGGTGGCAGTCAGTAATGAACCTCTTGTCTGAATTCCATAGCTTCCTTCAAGGTTGATCTTAAATCCAAAATACGAATTCTCATAACCATTCTTGGTGTATACACCTACTATTGAAGGATCAGCTTCTGCCTCTTCACTGTCCTCTGTATCTTCCTCTGTGTCCTCCTCATCAATGGCGACCGAACTGTCCTCTGTATCATCTGCAGTGTCCTGTGTTTCAGTATCCTGCTCCTCTGTTGCTGCTTCTGTCTCAGCTTCAGTTGTAGCCTTAGTTACAGAATTGTCATTGCCCCCACAGCCTGTCAGCATCAATCCCATCATCATTGCAGCCACTACAATATAACTTGTTCCCTTTTTCATATTGTTCATTTCCTCCTAAATGTATAAAATTAGCAACATCTCTATTATAAGGTAACTATTATATTATGCAAGATATTTATGATTGCAAACTATACAAACCTGACGGCTGTCCACTATAGCTATGAACTTTTCTTTATTATATACGTCCACCATATACAGGAAAACCACTGCTCGCTCCATAGCTCTCGATCTTCTTGAAATTCTTAAGAGCCTCCATATCCTCTGCACTTATCTCGAAATCGACCTCTGTATTGCTCTTCATGTGCTCTGGATTGGCCGTCTTTGGCAGTGAAATTGTTCCGAGCTGGATAGTATATCTGATGCAGAGCTGTGGAACAGTCACACCATACTTGTCCGCCATAGCCTTGATCTCAGGCTGATTGAGTATCTCACCATGTGCGATAGGTGAATAAGCCTCAACAAGTATATCGTTCTTCTGACAGTAATCCACCAGTTCTATCGGAGTATTGCTGATGTGAAGAAGTATCTGGTTGACCATAGGCTTGATCTCAGCAGTCTCCATAAGGCTCTCGATATCACCGATCTGGAAATTGGATATACCAATAGCCTTGAGCTTGCCTTCCTTGTATGCCTCCTCAAGTGCTCTCCATGCTGCTCTGTTGCCCTCCACGTATCTGTCATCGCTCTGATTTACCTTTACCCAAGGCTGTGGGCTGTGAATGATCATCATATCGAGATAGTCAAGTCCCATCTTCTCAAGCGTTCCATCGATTCCCGCCTTGGCCTCCTCATATGTCTTGTGCTCAGCCGCAACCTTTGAGACTACGAACAGTTCTTCTCTTGGAATACCACAGGTTCTAACTCCTTCGCCTACTCCGCGCTCATTGCCGTATGCCTGTGCAGTGTCAATATGTCTGTAACCTATCTTTACGGCCTCCCTCACGGCATCTGCTACCTTGTCATCGTCGATGAACCATGTTCCAAGTCCAAGCTTTGGAATTGCTACTCCATTGTTAAGTGTGTAAGTTTCTTTTAACATTTTTATATCCTCCTGTTTCTTTTTATTTCAATTTCAAATTATTTCCAGCTATGTTTATTACATCTGTTCAGTTACTTATCTGACACATTACTGTCCAAGGCCGAGCCCGCTTATCCAGTCGGCCACATCCTGCTGTGTCACACCCGACGAGAATCTCTGACCATCCTTCCAGTCTCCGCTTCCTGCCTCAGAAGCCAGATCATCTGCACTGCTTCCCAGTCCCGAGCTCGCCGATGTGCAGAACGGATATACAGTCTTGCCAGTGAAGTCATTTGCCTTGACAAATGAATCTACCGGCCATGCAGACGTTCCCCACCATATAGGATAACCTACAAATACCGTATCATACGATTCCCAGCCAGGAACTTCAGTGGTGGTAAGCTCCACATCCCTGAGGCTTTCGTCATTGTGTTCCTTTGATACCCTGCTGCTGTCATCATTGTAGTTCAGATCATCCGATGTATACTCCTGGGCCGGGGTGATCTCAAATATATCTGCTCCTGTCTCTGCCGCTATATATTCTGCAGCATCTTTTGTATTTCCAGTTGCTGAAAAATAGATCACCAGAGTCTTACCTGTCTCTGTGTCAACATTGTCTGTCTCATCAGCGCTGCTTTCCTCGCTGGTCTGTTCCTCTGATACCGTAGAGTCAGCGTTGTCGTTGCTTGTATCGGCCTCATTGACCGCATCCGTAACAACCTCTGTCTGGGTTTCTGACTGTGTGGTACTTTTACTTTCTGTGCTGTCACCACTTCCGCATCCAACAAGTCCAAAAGCCATAACAGCACACACTAAAAATGCTCCTAATTTCTTCATTAAAGCGTCCTCCTGTCTGTTTTAACTACCATATTTTCGAAAAACGTCAGGAACTGTTTCTCTGACATATCTAATAATACTCTTTGGAGTTCACTTCAAGGCAAGGACTTTTTTTGTATTCTTGATTTTTCTATCGTCTGCTCATTTTTGCTGTATTTTCACTCCACAAATCAAGCACCATATATTTTGTATCTTTTTCCTTCTGAATCACCCATTTTAGGAAAATATTATCTCCTTTTCCATATAAAAAGGCCCGAAAGACACAAAATCTGTAAATTTGTATCTTTCGAGCCAATTTCAATCTTATTTGCGAAAATATTGTATCTTTTCTGTTGTAATCTGCCTGATGGAAACAATTTTGAGATAATTTTCTTCCACCGGATTTCAGCCAATCTTTATGATAAAGTCATATCTCCATCCTTAACCCAGCCGAGTTTTCTCACCACCATGTTGATGAGCGGGCAGAGAACTGCAGGAAGTACAAATGAGATTAGGATCAGCCCAACCCAGTCCATAGCTGTGACCGCTGTCTTGCTTCCCGCCTCGATATCATTCATCCAGCCTGTGTATACTCCGATCTGTCCAACCAGACCACATGTACCCATACCTGATGATACAGGAGTTCCATTCATCTGAAGCTTGAACAGACATGTTGCAAGAGGACCTGTGATCGCAGAGGTAACTATAGGTGCGATCCAGATTCTCGGATTCTTGATGATGTTACCCATCTGGAGCATTGATGTTCCGATTCCCTGTGAAACAAGGCCACCCCATTTATTCTCTCTGAATGACATAACTGCAAATCCAACCATCTGCGCACAACATCCCGCCACAGCAGCACCGCCGGCCAGACCTGTAAGTCCGAATGCCGCACATATCGCAGCGGATGATATCGGAAGTGTAAGTGCCACACCGACGAGAACTGATACCGCAATACCCATCCAGAACGGCTGAAGGTTTGTAGCCAGCATGATGAGATCTCCGACCTTCATGGCTATGGCACCGAGTGTAGGTGCAAGAAGTGCAGACACAGCCACACCACTTCCGATGGTAACCAGAGGTGTCACCAGTATGTCAATCTTTGTCTCCTTTGAGACAACCTTTCCAAGTTCAGTTGCAATAACTGCAATAAAATAAACTGCCAGCGGGCCTCCTGCGCCGCCCAAGGCATTTGCCGCAAATCCAACTGTTATCAATGAGAACAATACGAGCTGTGGAGCCTTAAGAGCATATCCTATAGCCACCGCCATCGCCGGCCCTGCCATCGCAGAAGCGAGACCGCCAACTGTATAATCTGTCCCATTCACGGTCGCAACAACCGCTTTGAGAAATCCTACACCAAACTGATTGCCAAGTGTGTTCAATATAGTTCCGATAAGCAGAGTACAGAACAATCCCTGTGCCATGGCACCCAGGGCATCTATTCCGTATCTCTTGACGCTGAACACGATGTCCTTCTTCTTCAAGAATCCTTTTACCTTTTCCATCCTTCTTCTCCTTATTGAAATTATATTGCTGTCAATTACTTCAATTTCTCAAGTATACCCAGTGTATACCTCCATGTTCTCTGTACACTGGCAACATCCATAGACTCTCTGCTTGTATGGATATTCTTCATATCCGGGCCAAATGATACACAGTCCAGACCCGGCATCTTGCCAGCGAAAAGTCCACACTCCACTCCGGCGTGAATCGCCTGTATAACAGGCTTTCTTCCATACTGCTCTTCAAACACATCCACCATAATATCTCTGAGAGGAGAATCATGTCTGTACTCCCATGCAGGATAATCCCCCTGCACTTCCAGACTTCCACCAGCCGAGACAGATACACATCGGAGCTGATCTATCAGATTTTCCTTTTCAGACTGTACACTGCTTCTTACTGAAAAGCTTGCTGTGACCTCATCCTCAGTTGTATTCAATATTCCAAGATTCAGCGATGTCTGCACAAGCCCTTCTATATCATTGCTCATCTTCTGAATTCCATTTGGCATCATCATAAGACTCCTGATAACTATATCCGATGACTTTTCTGTCATAACTCTGTTGATCATGGTTCTACCATACATATCGTTCTGCACATCATCCGCGTTATTATATGAACCCAGATCATCTGACAGATCCGTTTCTACTTTCACTACAAGCTCTGGATCAGTATTTCCAAATTCATGCCTCAGAATCTTCTCATTCTTTTCCGCAGATTTTACAAAGTTATCCACATCCTCCGGATCAATACCCACATATGCCTCCGCCTTGTTAGGTATTGCATTGTCCTTAAGACCGCCCTTTATAGATATCAGTCTGTATGGAACATCCCTTCCTATATTATATAGAAGTCTTGCAAGCTGCTTGTCGGCATTTGCCCTCTGTTTTATGATCTCCACGCCGGAATGTCCACCGGTAAGACCCTCTACAATAATTTTCACAACTGAATGATCATCTTCTGCATTCTCATATTCAACCGGAATATGGCACGTAGCACACGCACCTCCGGCACATGACACCAGCAGATACCCCTCATCCTCAGAATCCAGATTGAGCATGATCCGTGACTTAAGTGGACTACAGTCAATCGCCGCAGCTCCCAGCATTCCTATCTCCTCATCAACCGTAAATACACACTCAATCGGTGGATGTGGTATATCATCGGCATCCAGTATAGCCAGTGCAAATGCCACAGCTATCCCGTCATCTCCGCCAAGGGTGGTTCCATCAGCGGATATCACTCCGTCCTCAAGCACTAGTCTCAGTCCGTCCCGCTCAAAATCAATATCACAGTCAACATCTTTCTCACAGACCATATCCATATGTCCCTGTAGCATGACAGGGGCACTGTCCTCATACCCGGCAGTTCCGTCCTTGAATATGATCACATTGTTGCTCTCATCCTGTATATATCTCAGATTTTTGTCTATGGCAAACTTCACCAGATAATCACTTATCTTCTTTGTATCCGACGATCCGTGTGGAATCCCGCATATCTCCTCAAAGAAATGAAAAACTCCATATGGCTCGATATTTGATAAAACTCCCATGCTATATTCTCCTTTTTATAGTATTTTTCATGCCCAATTACTTTATTAGAATACTTTCTATCAGGTATTTCATTTCAACTCTACAATCCGTATACTATCATGTCTCTGATTATATATTTGACACCCGTCAATTTCAACTCACCTCTCAAATTTCATAGTACCTGCATTCGTTGACTTTGTAACCTCTTAATGATATATATTAATCAAATGCGTAACTTAGCATACAACACAGATTGCACAGACATCCATGTGCAGTAGATTGGAGAGTATCATGTCAGAGAATTGTACACACAACTGCAGTACCTGTGGTCAGAGCTGTTCCAGCAGAACAGAACCACAGAGTCTTATCATAGAGCCACATCCAGGTTCACATATAAAACATATTATTGCCGTGGTCAGCGGCAAAGGAGGAGTCGGCAAATCCTCAGTAACCTGTCAGCTCGCCGTTCTCATGCAGCGCATGGGTTACAAGACAGCCATACTTGACGCAGATATCACAGGACCTTCTATTCCAAAGGCATTTGGCGTACATAAGACACCAGAGGCAGAAGGAGATTTCCTGTATCCCGATGAGACGGAAACAGGAATCAAGATCATGTCTGTGAATCTTCTTCTGGACGACGAGACAACACCTGTCCTCTGGAGAGGACCTATCATAGCGGGAACAGTCAAGCAGTTCTACTCAGACATCATCTGGGGAGACATAGACTATATGTTCATCGACTGTCCTCCTGGAACCGGTGACGTGCCACTTACCATATTCCAGTCCATCCCTATAGATGGAGTTGTGGTAGTTACCACCCCTCAGGATCTCGTATCTGTCATCGTTGGAAAGGCTGTTCACATGGCAGACAGCATGAATATCCCTGTCATTGGTATGATAGAGAATATGTCATATTTCATTTGTCCTGACTGCAATAACAAGCACTATATATTTGGCAAGAGCCAGCTTGAGCAGGTCATAAGAGACCTGTATATAGGCCACGCGATCCGTCTGCCTATCAATCCTTCCCTTGCGGGGCTTATGGATAGGGGTGAGATAGAGCACATGGAAGCAAATGCTGATCTTCAGGAATTTGCTGATCTCATAAGCACATTTGACCCTGACAAATACTAATTCACCTATCAGTTAATAACAATTATCATCTATTTTGGAGGTAAATAATATGGATATCCGGCACATCCTGAACAACTGCATATTGTGTCCAAGAAAATGCGGTGTAGACCGTACATCCGGTCACACAGGTGCCTGCCATATGACAGACACAGTCAGGGTGAGCCGTGCAGCGCTACACATGTGGGAAGAGCCATGTATATCCGGAGAGAACGGTTCAGGTGCCGTATTCTTCTCCGGATGTGCACTTGGATGTTGCTTCTGCCAGAATAAAGCCATATCCGGAGGCAAGGCTGGCAAGGATATATCCATATCAAGGCTGTGCAACATTTTCTTTGAGCTTCAGGATAAGGGTGCCAACAACATCAATCTTGTCACACCGGATCACTATATACCACAGATCATATCAGCTATAGACATGGCGAGATCACGGAACTTCAAGCTTCCATTTGTATATAACTGCAGTGGTTATGAAACGGCCGAGATGATACAGCTACTTGATGGCTATATAGACGTGTATCTTCCTGATTTCAAATTCATGTCACCGGATCTGTCCGCAAAATACAGTAATGCTCCAGACTATCCTGAACATGCCAAAGCCTCCATATCTGAGATGGTCAGACAATGCGGAGGAGACCAGACCCGCTTTGATGACGACGGAATTATGCAGAGAGGTGTTATCGTCCGTCATCTGCAGCTTCCTGATCATCTGGATGATTCCAAGTCAATAATCACATATCTATATAACACATACAAAGATTCAATATATATAAGCATCATGAACCAGTACACCCCTATGCCGGGAATTGAGAATAGATTTCCAGAGCTTGGCAGAACTATAACTCCTTCTGAATACGATGAGCTTGTGGATTATGCCATTGATATCGGCGTTGAAAATGGATTTATACAGGAGGGTGAGACAGCAAAAGAAAGTTTCATTCCAGCATTCGATAACGAAGGCGTGTAACCCACACATCTTCAAATAAGGAAATAAATAAAAGGCCATGGATTTTTGCACAAAAAAATGGACCAGCCACAACATATTGCAGTCAATCCATCTTGTAGTGGGCCGCCGGGGGCTCGAACCCCGCACACCCTGATTAAGAGTCAGGTGCTCTACCAAATGAGCTAGCGGCCCGTATTTATCATGTTGTGTTCGTCACAACAGATTAGAGTATACATTAGTTCTTTTTATAATGCAAGTGTTTTTTTCAACTTTTTTCATTTTTATTTGTTCGGTATTACTCTGCTCCTATCCCATACCAAAATTACCAGTTATATATATTGTTTGAATATCATTTTCGCCTATGTTATTATTATAAGGTATGACTTTTTCAATAAAAAGAAGATTTTTACAATAAATAGATGGAGATTACTATGAGACTGAGAAATGTAAAAGGATCAAGAGAGACTATCGCAGCAAATGACTATGTAGTGCACAATGAAACAGGCATGAAGGGGCATTGGCATGAGTTATTTGACAACGATAACCCTATACATATTGAGATAGGCATGGGCAAGGGACAGTTTATCATGGAGCTTGCAAGACGCAATCCTGATATCAATTACATAGGCATAGAGAAGTATTCAAGTGTCCTGGTGCGTGCCCTTGAGAAAAGAGAGCTTGAACCTGAGATGACGAATCTCTACTTTATAAGAATGGATGCCGAATATATAACTGACGTATTCGATACAAATGAAGTAGATAGAATATATCTCAATTTCTCGGACCCATGGCCAAAGGACAGGCATGCCAAGAGACGTCTCACATCTACACATTTTCTTGGTCTGTATGATCAGCTCCTCGCTCCTGAGGGAAGAGTTATATTTAAGACTGATAACAGAGGTCTCTTTGATTTCTCTCTGGAACAGGTTCCCGAGGCAGGATGGATCCTTGAGAACTACACATATGACCTTCACAATTCAGAATACAACGAAGGCAACATCATGACCGAGTATGAGACCAAATTCTCAGCAATGGGAACACCTATCAACAGACTCGTCGCATACAGAGAAAAGAAATAAACGTTGATTTTGCATTTGTTGACACACAGTTTTTGGTATACTACAATGAAGATTACAGCAAATTTATGGAAAGGAGTTTCATCATGGATACATCTTCTATAGAAAGTCTCAAATTGGTGCGCAAGACCAATCAGGATCTGTTGAATTTCTTCAATGATTCATATATCAGCAAGCTTGAGCAGGTTCAGTCACTCAAAACTGAAGATTTTGAACTCAAGGCAAAAATAGACCAGCTTATAAAGACATTAGATGTATACTCCTTCAAGACAAGCACTGGTCACAATGTATTTTCACCATTCTCAGTAGACACCACCTCACAGCAGGAAAAGGCTACTCAGATAGAGCTTCAGTTAAAAGAGCTTCAGGATATGCAGCAGACTCTTCATCTTCAGATCAAAGAGGACGAAGAAGAAACCGCATTGCTTAAGAAGCGTATAACTGATTTATCCACCTCCAACAGACATATAGATGATCTTCTGACGGAGGTGACTGAGGAAGTATCTACTATTAATAATGAAGATACAACAGAAACAGGCGGACCAGATACTGATTCCCTGACAGCAGCGGATCACGGAAAAAATATCCTCAGATTGTACCAATATGAGAAAAAACAGCTTGCGGACAGGATTCAATCCGACATCACAGATGTTCTTGACTCCAATTCACACAAGCTGGATGTACTGTCCTGGCTTATAAGATCAGATATCAATAGAGCTAAGGTCACACTCGAAGAGCTCACCTCATCAACGGCAAAACTTGCCGACCATGTAGATGAACTTGCCAATTCTCTCTCTGGAGAATCAGACAGCGAAGAGCCTGTATGGAATCATCTTGAGAAACTTTTCCAGGGTTACAAGGATGAACATCCTGAATGTGGCATATCATACGACATCAACTGTGCTGATTATGCCATGAATATTCCAGGTATTGTAGCCACATATCTTTTATCAATAACTAAAGATATTATGGACAACATATTTGTTCATTCAAATGCCAACAAGGTTTCAATCAAGATATATCTGAGCAGTAAGCTCATAGATGTATATATCAACGACAATGGCGTGGGTATAGACAACAATTATGATACCAACAGTCCATGGTACAGCAGTCTCCACAGAATCAAGGAGATCATATATCTGTTAAATGGAACTCTGAAGATCGATGGAGATTCAAAAACCGGAACAAATGTAAGATTTACTATTCCACTTGAATAATAACGTATCTGTTGAAAGACATATATTACTTAGTTTACAGGTTGGATATATTAAAGTAACAAAGTGCTATATTGTGTATATGTTGTTTTATCAACACATATATATTTCGAATAAAATAAACATAAAAGGAACATTATCATGAAAGAAAAAATTGCACAGCTTATCTCAAATAACGTAGAAGGAATCGAAATGTCAGATATCATGGCTTCAATCGAGATCCCACCACGCCCTGATATGGGTGATTTTGCATTTCCTTGCTTCAGACTGGCAAAGGTGCTCAGAAAAGCCCCAAATATGATTGCAGCCGATATAAAGGAAGCCATAGGAGATGTAGATTTCATCGAGAAGATCGATGTAGCAGGTGCATACCTGAACTTCTATATCAAGAAAGATGTATTTGTAAAGACAATGATAGAGGCAGCCAACACAGATGACTTCGGCAAATCCGATATAGGCGAGGGACAGACCATATGTATTGACTACTCATCTCCTAACGTTGCAAAGAATTTCCACGTTGGCCATCTCAGAACTACAATAATCGGTAACTCTCTTTACAAGATTCATTCCAAGCTTGGATACAATGTTGTAAGAATAAATCACCTTGGCGATTGGGGCACACAGTTTGGTAAGCTTATCGTAGCTTACAAGGCATGGGGTTCAAAGGAAGCTGTTGAGAAGGATGGAATCTCAGAGCTCATGAAGCTGTATGTGAAGTTCCATGAAGAGGCTGACAAGAATCCAGAACTTGTTGACGAGGCAAGAGCATGGTTCAACAAGATGGAAAATGGAGACGAGGAAGCACTCAGCATATGGCAGTGGTTCAAGGATATAAGTCTTGTTGAATACAAGAGAACATACAACCTCCTCGGAATGGATTTCGACTACTATCTTGGAGAGAGTTTCTATAGAGACAAGTGCCAGGCTGTTGTGGACAAGGTTAAGGCTGCCGGTCTTCTGAAGGAGAGCGAAGGTGCTATGATCGTTGATCTCTCAGATTACGATATGGCTCCATGTATCATAACCAAGAAAGACGGAAGCTCAATATACGCAACAAGAGATCTTGCTGCTATATTCTATAGAAAAGACACATATCACTTCTCAAAGTGCTTATATGTAACCGGTCAGGAGCAGAAACTTCATTTTGCACAGGTATTCAAGGTAGTTGAGCTTCTTGGAAACGAATGGGCAAAGGATCAGCTTGTTCACATTCCTTATGGTCTTGTAAGTCTTGAGGGAGCAAAGCTTTCTACCAGAAGCGGTAATATCATATACGCAGAGGATATTCTGAAGGATGCCATTGCAAAGAGTCTTGAGATAATCACCGAAAAGAGCCCAAATCTTCCAAACAAGGAGGATGTAGCCAAGAAAGTTGGTGTTGGTGCTGTTCTTTTCAATGACTTATATAACCAGAGAATCAAGGATGTATCATTTAGCTGGGATAAGGTTCTCAACTTTGATGGTGAGACAGGTCCTTATGTTCAGTATACACATGCAAGATGCTGCAGCGTTGTAAGACTTGCTGAGTCATTCGATCCATCAAAACCGGTTAACTACAGTCTCATTACAGAGCAGGATGCCATAGAGTTATTAAAAGAGATCAACAGATTCCCATCTGTGATCAAGGATGCTGCTGATAAGTATGAGCCATCTGTTGTAGCAAGATATGCAGTTGATGTTGCTCAGGCATTTAACAAGTTCTATAACTCAACAAGAATCAATGTAGATGATGTTGAGCTCAAGAATGCAAGAGTTATGCTCACATATCTCACTAAGAATACAATATCTGAGGCACTTAACCTACTTGGAATCGAAGCTCCGGAGGCAATGTAATCAGTGTTTCTTCTATATTAATATATGACCATATAATCTGGTTAAAGAAAAAGAGAATGTTTCACGTGAAACATTCTCTTTTTCTCATATATCTCCAGGAACCATTCTAAATTATATTGTCATAGATATTATTGTTTTTGATACTTTTCTCTAAATAATATTACTCATGATATTTCTGTTCTGAATATTCTTATCTGGCTGTCATTATTCGGGATATTATTGTTCTAAGTATTATCGTTCTGAGTATTATCATTCTGAATATTTCATTCTGAATATTTCATTCTGAATATTGTCTTCTAAACACTATCTTCCAGACATCATTGTTTCGAAATTATTATCCTAGATAATTTTGTTCTGAATATCTTTACTTCAGGTATTTTTTCTTATATCTGAATATTTTTAGGTATTCTTCTCTTGTTTTTCTAAGTTTTACAGTTTTCTTTGTGAAGAAATTGTTTATTACAATAACAAAATCATATTTCTAACCATATTACGTATTATATAATCTCTTCTGTTCTATTCCTTTATATACTTCTATATTCTACATTGCGTTTTTATGAATACAGAATCTTTAAAGCTGTTAATTAATAAATTATATGGTGATTTAAATAATTTCAATAAATAGATCATTTGTATATCTAATTTTGCTTTAATATTATATATATTTGAATGTTTCACGTGAAACTTTATGATAAACGTATTTCAACTCAAACTTCAGATATCACATACATTTGTTTTCTACACTTATAAATCTTTTACATCATGTTTGTCGTTTCTGCTACCTTATTATTCATTTACCTTATTATTCATTTACCTTATAACAAAGTATTTTACAACTCAATTATCACTCCATGAACTACTTTTCTGATTTATTTGATAGTATTCATGTTTCACGTGAAACATTTTCATCATTACATATAATATTTATATGTCTAAGTAATCCACATATAATAATTGTACTTTCTTGTCTATTATTCTGATTTTTCAAAGAATTTCCAGAACTTTCAAGCATAGTCAATACTTTACTTGCCTTTTTAACCATTAATTCAATTATAAAATGTTTCACGTGAAACTTTACCCATATAACGAATACAAAACATGCACCCACTGTTTATCAGATTTTACACAGTTTAATTGCCACTTTGTATACGATATTATCCATTCATTAGATAATAAAATGTTTCACGTGAAACATTTTATTAAACATCATATTTTTTCTGTATTTTGTAGAATTAGCACTTTATAAGTGCTATAATAGACAAGCACTATTTATAACATAAAATATCATCATATTTTATCTATATTAAATAAGCAAACAACAATGTTTCACGTGAAACATTCTTTTTTTGAATGAAAAGGAGACAAAATGGGCAGAATTATAGCGATTGCTAACCAGAAAGGTGGCGTTGGCAAGACAACAACAGCCATAAACCTTGCCGCATGTCTGGCAGCAAAGGGTAAAAAGGTTCTGGCCGTTGATATGGATCCACAGGGCAATATGACAAGTGGATTAGGTGTAGACAGGGATTCTCTTGAATACACAGTCTATGATATGTTGAGAAATGAGTGCAACATAGGAGAATGTATGCTCATAAACGTATATCCTGGTCTTAATCTCATTCCTGCCAACAGAGAACTGGCAGGTGCTGAGGTTGAATTTGTCGGAATGGAGGATATGCAGCACATTCTTAAGACACATATCAAGAAGGTAAAGAACAAATTTGATTACATTATCATTGATTGTCCTCCTGCACTTGGAATGCTTACTGTAAATGCTCTTACAGCAGCAAATACGGTACTTGTACCTATTCAATGTGAATTTTTCGCACTGGATGGTCTCTCACAGTTGGTATACACTATCGAACTGATAAGAAAAAATCTGAACAGACTTCTTACTATAGAAGGTGTTGTATTTACAATGTTTGACTCAAGAACCAATTTATCAGTTCAGGTTGTTGAAAATGTAAAAGAAAACCTCAAACAACACATATACAACACAGTTATACCGAGAAATGTCAGACTTGCTGAAGCGCCAAGTTACGGAATGCCAATAATTGAGTATGATCCAAGATCAGCCGGAGCTGAGCATTATATGATGTTGGCAGATGAAGTTATAGAAAATGACTACTATAGATAATGGAGGGCTAATATGGCACAGAAAAAAGGGTTAGGAAGAGGTTTGAACGACCTTTTAGGCACTTCAGAGGCTTCAAAGCCGTCCCGAAGTAGAAATAATCAGCAAAACTCCTCTGAAAACACAAGTAAAGAGGTAAAAACAGTAACCAAAGAGGTTGTGAAGGAAGTTGTAAAAGAGGTTGAACAGAAGATTAAGATCAATCTCATTGAGCCAAATAAGTCACAGCCAAGAAAACAGTTTGATGAAGAGGCATTACAGGAATTATCTGATTCCATTAAGAAATATGGTGTTCTTGAGCCTCTGATTGTCACTAAAAAAGGCGATTATTATGAGATAATTGCAGGTGAAAGACGTTGGAGAGCTGCCAGAATGGCAGGAATAAAGGAAGTTCCTGTAGTTATACGTGATTATACTGACAAAGAAATAATGGAGATTTCTCTTATAGAGAATATTCAGAGAGAAGATCTGAATCCAATTGAAGAAGCTGAGGCTTACGAAGCTCTTATATCGGAATATAATCTCAAGCAGGAAGAAGTTGCAGAGAGAGTATCAAAAAGCAGATCAACAATAACCAATTCTCTCCGACTTCTGAAGCTTTGCGAGGATGTAAGACAGATGGTCATGTATAATATGATATCAACAGGACATGCCAGAGCACTTATTCCTATAGAAGATCCTAAATTACAGTACGAAACGGCTGCAATTGTATACGATCAGAAGCTCAGTGTTAGAGAAACAGAGGCATATGTAAAGGCAATTCTGGAGAAAAAGCCTGAAAAAGAGGAAAAACAGAAGCCTCAAAAGGATTTATCCGTCTTCTATTCTGATATAGAGAACAAATTAAAGTCAATTTTAGGTGCAAAGATAGCTATCAAGGCATCTAATAACGACAAAGGCAAAATTGAGATAAACTACTATTCTCAGGACGAGCTTGACCGAATAACAGAGATGCTTTACTCAATCAATAAAGAAATGATGTAGTAACCATCTGCATCATACATATGCACAATCAAGGAAGGACAATATTATAATGGAAAGTTCCATATTACAAAAAATAGGTATTGATCCTGCCTACATACTAATTGGTATGCTGGTTCTCATAATAGCCTTGTTTGTACTATTATTCATATTGATGGGCAATATTAAAAATAGAAACAAACAGATAAAAAGGCTGTTGAGCGGAACTCAGGCAGGTGATCTTGAAGATATTATCATGAAAAGATTCGCTGAGATGGATGCTGTAAAAAACAATTCCAAGCGACTCACAAAGGAACATAAAGAAATACAGAGTCATCTTTCAGCATGTGTCAGTAAAATTGGTCTTGTAAAGTATAATGCATTTGAAGGAATGGGTGGTAATCTAAGTTTTGCACTTGCTCTTCTGGATACAGAGAACAATGGTGTCGTACTCAACTGTATGCATACCAGAGAAGGCTGTTTTAACTATGCAAAAGAGATCATAGGTGGTGAAGCATATGTTGCACTGTCAGAAGAGGAAAAAGAGGCTATTGAACGAGCTAAAACCCTCGAGGATGAAATAGCTGAAAACAAACTAAAATAACCATATTTCAAAAAATTATTATACAAAACATGCAACGTACAAATGTGTATGAAACACATAAAATAGAAAAGCGTATAAAGCACAAAAGTATATAAAATACAAAAGCGTATAAAACACAAAAGCGTATAAAACGTAAAATCGCTAAAACGATAAGAACAAGATTTATAAAATAAACAAGAAAATAAAAAGAAACAAAAACATGAAAATATATTATGTAGCTACATTATTATAATATATTTTCAAATAAATTTATATATTTAATAGGAGGATATCATGATTGATATTAAATTCTTAAGAGAAAACCCAGACGTAGTAAAACAGAATATAAAGAATAAATTCCAGAATGACAAACTTCCACTTGTCGATGAAGTAATAGAGCTTGACAAACAGGCTCGTGCTGCTCAGCAGGAAGCTGATACACTCAGAGCAAACAAGAATGCAATAGCAAAGCAGATCGGTGCTCTTATGGCTCAGGGAAAGAAGGAAGAGGCTGAGGAAGTTAAGAAGCAGGTTGCTGAGACATCAGCAAGACTCAAGGAGCTTGAAGCTTTAGAGCCTGAGCTCAAGGAGAAGGTTAAGAAGATCATGATGATAATTCCTAACATCATTGATCCATCAGTTCCTATAGGAAAGGATGACTCAGAGAATGTAGAGGTTCAGAAGTATGGTGAGCCTGTTGTTCCTGACTTTGAGATTCCTTATCATGCAGATATCATGGAGGCACTTGGAGGAATTGACCTCGATTCAGCAAGAAAAGTTGCAGGAAACGGCTTCTACTATCTCATGGGCGACATAGCAAGACTTCACTCTGCTATTATCTCATACGCAAGAGATTTCATGATAGACAGAGGATTCACATATTGTATTCCACCTTTCATGATCAGAAGCAACGTTGTCACAGGTGTTATGAGCTTTGCTGAGATGGATGCCATGATGTATAAGATTGAGGGTGAGGATCTGTATCTCATCGGAACTTCAGAGCACTCAATGATCGGTAAGTTCATCGACACTATAATTCCTGAGGATGAGCTTCCAAAGACTCTTACAAGCTACTCACCTTGCTTCAGAAAAGAGAAGGGTGCTCACGGAATTGAGGAGAGAGGTGTATACAGAATCCATCAGTTTGAGAAGCAGGAAATGATCGTTGTATGTAAGCCTGAGGACAGCAAGATGTGGTTTGACAAGCTGTGGCAGAACACAGTTGATCTCTTCAGATCAATGGATATCCCTGTAAGAACACTTGAGTGTTGTTCTGGAGATCTTGCAGATCTCAAGGTTAAGTCTGTAGATGTTGAGGCATGGTCACCTCGTCAGAAGAAATACTTCGAGGTTGGAAGCTGTTCAAACCTTGGCGATGCACAGGCAAGAAGACTTCAGATCAGAGTAAAGGGCGAGGATGGCAAGAAGTATCTCGCTCATACACTCAACAATACAGTTGTTGCTCCACCAAGAATGCTTATCGCTTTCCTTGAGAACAATCTCCAGGCTGACGGAAGAGTCAGAATTCCAGAGAAGCTTCGTCCATACATGGGTGGAAAAGAGTATCTTGAGAAGACAGGAAAGTAATAATATAAATAAAAACATACAACAAGGGAGGTGTCGGAATGCATAGTTTTCTTCCATCTATAGGCTTTACTAACATAAAAAACAGACAGCAGCTTGAACCTATATACAGGCAGATCCTTGAATCGCCTGACAGGAAATTTATATCAACTATAAGTGCTGACACCTGTCTTGTACAATTCAGCAAAGACTTTGGGGAGAGATTTGGAATATCGCTTGTAGGTGAAATGTCAAATGATGGCTCAATATCCATTGAGTATTATTTTCCTTACGTCACATCAAAGCTTTTGACCGATGACGAAAATATATACGTTGAGAAATATTCTGACAAGAGAGCATATGCCGGTGTTAGCAGTGATTTCAGTCTTGGAATGACTCTTATTTTCTTCATAACCAACATAGCAGACTATGAAAAATCATTGTGGATGAACAGATCAAACAAGTACTTTTCAAAGGCGTATTTTTCCGGTCTGTCAGTAAATGGTATGATTATTCTTGATGTGGATGATCACAGTGATAAAAATACATCCTACGGCAATGCAAAGAGAAGTAAACTCATCGAGGCTGCAAAGAAGGGTGATCCGGACGCAATAGAAAGTCTTACTCTCGAAGATATGGACACCTATAACACCATTGGAAGAAGGACTCACAAAGAGGATGTTCTGTCCATAGTGAAATCAAGCTTCATGCCTGTCGGTATTGAGACTGATCACTACGCAGTTATAGGAACTATCACATCATATATCGAGACAACCAACAGCTATACAAATGAATCGATATATCTGATTGATGTAGAAAGCAATGATCTGACATTTACCGTAGCGATCAACAAAAACCATCTTCTGGGTGAACCTGCTCCGGGAAGAAGATTCAAGGGTGATGTGTGGCTTCAGGGGCATATAGTTAATCCTTGACTATAAACTCTATAAATGTTACACTTATAATTGATGTGCATCTGTAGCTCAGCAGGATAGAGCGTCCGCCTCCTAAGCGGAAGGTCGGGGATTCGAATTCCTTCGGGCGCGCCAAAAAAACAGAGTGTCGCTTTTGCGGCGCTCTGTTTTTGCGTCCGCAAGGGATGAGAATCCCCCCATTTCGGCGCATTTCTTCGCAGAAGAAATGCACATTTTGCCAAACGCATGGTGCCGTTTAGCCGCACAAAACGGCAAAATGCGAATTCCTTCGGGCGCGCCATGAAAAAGGCACTTGCAAAAGCAAGTGCCTTTTTCAAATGAAGCGGGACTGCGTCCCCTGAAAAACGGAATTTGTGTTTGGAAAATGGGTGCTCTTCATGCGACATCACTCATCCATATTGAAAAAATGATTGATGGAATGATGGATGCATGCTATACTATACATATAAAAACTACAATTACGAGGTGCACATGAAAAACAAGCAGCCGCCTTTCCGCATCACAAATAAAATAATTGATGCTGTTGCAGACATTTCCGAGCTGACCGGTCGGCTTTCTGCTCACGATCACCTTTCCGGCAATCCAAATCTGCGCCGCACTAACCGCATCCGCACCATTCACGGATCTCTTGCCATTGAGCAAAACACGCTGAGTCTTGAACAGGTCACGGCCGTTCTGAATGGCAAGCCTGTTTTGGCTCCGCCCAAAGATATCGCCGAGGTCAAAAACGCTTATGAAATTTACGAGCGATTAGATGAGCTTGACCCGTACTCTGCGGATGATCTTCTGCTGGCTCACGACGTTATGACGCGCGGACTTGTAGAAGAATCGGGTATGTTCCGTACGCGACCTGTCGGTGTTGTAGATCAGGAGGGACATATCCTGCATTTTGGTACACTGCCGCAGTATGTACCGGATCTGGTTATGGATCTGCTTGACTGGACGAAGCACAGCGACCTGCATATGCTGATCCGAAGCTGCGTGTTTCATTATGAATTGGAACTGATCCATCCTTTTGCGGATGGCAACGGCCGTGTCGGACGCCTTTGGCACACATTGCTGCTTTAGATCGGAAGAGCACACGTCTGAACT